>Ga0115002_10000005_pt1 | contig 273604 bp, 190 predicted proteins | sample ArcticOcean_MG_C_8_FD_89576 | JGI IMG/M metagenome (GOLD analysis project Ga0115002, IMG submission 89576) | Marine microbial communities from western Arctic Ocean - ArcticOcean_MG_CB11_86 | ecosystem: Environmental > Aquatic > Marine > Oceanic | place: Arctic Ocean: Canada Basin | collected... | reverse complement strand
CCGTTCAGAAATCAGGATCGCAAAGGACGCCGCTTTCTCCAAGACCACTTCAACTCACGGCAAAAGCCGAAGAAAACCAACTCAAAACTCCCACGTTCTGTCGCCTCAGAGCGATCACACCCCCTACATAGGTCTGGCGTATGTGTATCACGAGCAGGAACGATTCGATGAGTTTAAGACAACGTTGTTGGAGGGTCGGAAACACCCATCTTACGGCCTGGAGGATGCACAGGCATGCGTGGCACTGGCTCGACATTACATGGATCGAGGTGAATTCGAGGAGGCACGGCCCTTTGCAATCGATGCCGCCAGCAGTTATTCCGGATGGGGGTTAGCGTGTGCCGCTGAATGTCTGGCGGGTCTTGAGGAATGGGACCTGTCGCACGACTATGCGAAGGCAGAGGCGTTGCGGTACCGCTCCTGGGAAATCCAGTGGTTCCGTTGGTGTGTGCGTTTTGATCGAGGCGATTTCAAAGAAGCGGAAGCAACGTTTCGCAAGTTTCTCGAAAGCGGAATCAAACCCCACTATGACCTTCAGTCGTTTCATGCCTACGCAACTGGCGATGTGGCCACAGCAAGGAAGACGCTCAAAGCCGCTTTCGACGCGGGGAGTCACGCCAGGTGTGGATTGGAGGCCGCCATGCTGCACGATGCCAATGGAGATGCGAAAATACGTGACGAACTCTTGCGGGCCGTCTCGTTAGTAGAGGATACGCCCGCGAGGCAAACACAGTCGCACTATGCGAAACTTGCCCAATGGATGATTGACGATTTGGCGGGTAAACATGAGACGATTGACGCCTCTGCCTTGGGCAAACAAGTTGAAGAAGCGGGACCGGACTCGAGCCCATGGCTGGCCAGATTCCTGGGACACTATCTGATGAATCGGGGGCATGCAGCCGAGTCACGCGTATGGCTGCAATACGCCGCCACTGCTCCGAACTGGAAGCACCTCGCGAACGCGAGGACCGCCTACGATCTACGTAAGATGGGCATCGAGATTGAACCGATTCGGTATCCTAAGAAACCGTAGTCTCAGCTCTGACCAGATCCATCCTGTCATTCAACCGAAAGCGGCCAAACTCTTGTGAGCGTCTGGTGTACGCAAATCTCCGGCTTAGAGATCGCTCTTTCTCCGGAGCGCGGCTCCCATGCAAGCCGTAGCCTCGCAAAACAAGCCGCGATAGACAGGGGAACACGGTGACGCCTTAGCGTTCTGCCTGCTCCTCGGCCGGTGGATTGACCAGCCGCCGACCAGTACGTGTGTCGTAGACGGCAATGTAGTCGTAGTCGCGGTGTTTGACCGGCACGAAGTACCCAGTCTTATGTCGCTCACACTCACGTCCAGCGACGAAACACGTGACGCCGATCGCACATGCCGCGATAACGGCTAGACAGAATTCAGTCCTACTCATGACCGTCCTCTTCACTTGATTAGCTCACCGGTCCGTGTGTCAAAGATGATGACCTGGTCACCGGGTTGTTTCGTTACAGGCATGAAAGAGCCTCTCTCGTCGGGCTGCACACTCTCGCGACCGGCAACGAAGCACGTTACACCGAGCACGCATGCAGCGATCACGGCCAAGCACAATTCAGTCTTGCTCATGACTTGAACCCCTTCTGACCCTTCCGTGATTCTCTACGAACTTCTCGATCTTGGCCCTCCCGGCACGCTGATTTGATACTTACCCTCAACTTCACCAACCCCGAAGTCGTGCATGCCAAGTACTTGATCTATCGCGAAGGCATCAACCGCGAGCGGTCACGAGGGCAAGCGAGACGCAAAACGTCGGGCGAAGCTCGCCTTGCATTTCTTCCGAACCTTGCGACTACTGGAACTCTCGATTCGGTTCGCGTCCGCGTTCCCCATTACCAGCCCGGCCCAGCAACCGGAGCTGCAACGGCACGATATCGATTTGAGATCGCACTTAACATCCGCCAGGTGCATACCGAGGCAGTGAGGTCGGACGGCCTCGAAGGCGCGATGCAACTGGTACCGGACGAGCTGTCGTTGATGTGGCAACGGCTGCAATTTGAAATCACCGAACGAAATTCGATCTCGAGCCTGACACGCGCGGGATCAACCCGTTCGGGCTCGACAGGACGGCATCACGCGATGAGGATGAACCAAACAAGGATGGTAGGTGATCCTCGCGATTGTGTGCGCATTTAAGATCGTCTTGTGACGATCAATCTAACTCGATACCGTCCGCCCGCTTTGCCCGGCCGCTCGTGGCCGACAACGGTTGCTCAAGGACGGGCATCGCGGGGTTTCACACGCGCATAGATGCGCTGTTCTGTCCCGGGCCAGGGAAGGTCGTCCATGCACGCACCGCAGGCCAGGCTGCCTCGCTGCGAACGCCGGGAATCACCGGATCACCTGGACTCCTTCCACACACGCCGCCCTCTGCCTGTCTGGCAATACCTCGGCTGGCTGATGGCGAGTCTGATCACACTGTGGTGTGCTTTTCCGCGAACTGCTGCCGGGGCTGAACTGACCGAATGCCGCGACATGCTGATACGCGGTGAGTATCAGGCATGCATTCGCGCGGCACACGAAGCCATCACCGCGAAGCGCTATGGAGAAACCTGGCCAGTCCTGAAGGTCAAGGCACAGATGGCAACGGGCCAGTATGAGGCGGCATTACAGGCTGTCGAGGCTGGGATCGAACGCTATTCCTGGAGCGTGCGGTTGCGCTGGGTCGGACACGAAGCGGCTCTGAAATCCGGGCAACTGAAACTGGCAGAAACACGACTGACTGAGGTTGCCGATCTTGTTAAGCGGTTTTCCTGGCGCTACACCGATGCCGAAGAGCTGGTCATTCTCGGCGAAATCGACGAGATGAACGGTGTCGACGCTCGCGAGGTGCTGAGCAACAGATACGAAAAAGCTCAGCAACGAAACCGGCTGAGTCGCGAACCGTGGCTGGCCATTGGAGAACTGGCGCTCGACAAGAATGACGCGGCCTTTGCCGCCGAGACGTTCACAGCGGGGCTGAAGCAGTTTCCCGACGATCCGGATATGCACTTTGGGCTCGCGAGGGCACTGGCGGCGTCCAACTCTCCCGATGCGACGGCCGCCATTACGGCGTCATTGATGGTCAACGCGCAGCACGTTCCCAGTCTGCTGTTTCAGATCGATCGGCTGATCAGCTCGGAAGAATACGACAAAGCTCTTGAGTTGATTTCGCAAATCCGCCGCGTCAATCCGCATCAGCCCGAGGCGTGGGCTTATCTCGCGGTAATCGCGCACTTCACCAACGATCCGCGCGGAGAGGCCGCCGCTCGCGATCACGCGCTGGACCGCTGGTCGAACAACCCGCACGTCGATCACATCATCGGCCGCAAGCTGTCCCAGCACTACCGATTCAAAGAGGGCGCCGCATATCAACGTCGCGCCTTGAGCATCGATCCGAAGTTCATCCCCGCCAGACGACAGCTTGCTCAGGATCTGCTCAGGCTGGGCGACGAAGACGAGGGTTGGCAGGTTGTCCAACAGGCTCACGAACAGGACGCCTACAACGTCCAGACATTCAATCTGCTTGAGTTACAGGACGAACTGTCCGGTTTTGCCACTCTGGAAGATGAGTCGTTTCTCTTGCGGATGGAGCGCATCGAGGCACAACTCTACGGCGACGAAGTCCTCGAACTACTCAACCGGGCGAAGACGACGCTCTCCGAAAAATACGGCCTGACACTCAAAGACCGAGTGACCGTCGAGGTCTTCCCCGAGCAGGACGATTTTGCCGTGCGCACGTTCGGGATGCCGGCCGTCTCTGGTTATCTCGGCGTGTGCTTCGGAAAAGTGATCACAGCGAACAGTCCGGCGTCGCGGCGCGAGAATCCCTCCAACTGGGAAGCCGTGCTGTGGCACGAGTTCTGTCATGTGGTCACGCTCGAACTGACTCGCAATCGGATCCCGCGATGGTTGAGCGAAGGCATCTCGGTTTACGAAGAGGTGCAGGCGCATGCGACGTGGGGCCAGAAGATGGACCCGCGATCGCGGCAGCACATTCTGGACGGCGGGCTCACGCCGCTCGGTCAGCTCAGCAGCGCGTTCATGAATCCGAAGAGCGGCTGGCATATGAACTTTGCTTACTTCGAGTCGGCGATGGCTGTCGACTTCCTGGTCCAGAACTACGGTCTGGAATCCGTCCGCAATGTGCTGAGCGATTTGAAGGCTGGCCTGCCCATCAACGTGGCATTGGACCGCCGCTGTGCTGCGATCGCGAAGCTCGAACTGGACTTTGACGAATTCGCGAAACAGCAGGCGAATTCACTGGCTCCGGAACTCGACTGGTCGAAGCCGGAACTCGATGTGATCCTCGCCGAAGACAACGACGCACTGGAAGTCTGGGTCCGCGAGCATCCCAACAACTTCGTTGGCCTGATTGCGCTTTCGACCAAACAGATCGAAGAGGCCGAGTGGGAAGCCGCCGAGACCACGCTTAAGAAGTTGATCAGCCTCTATCGGGGGTACGAGGGCGGTGACAATGCGTACGAAAAACTGGCTCATGTGTACCGTGAACTGAACAGACCATCCGATGAACGTCAGACTCTGGAACAGTTCGCCTCGATCAGCTCAGAGGCCGTTGCCACCAATCACCGGCTGATCGAGCTGCAGACAGCGGACGCGGACTGGACGGAACTCGCCCGGACAGCTCGGCGTTTGCAGGGCGTCGACCCGTTACTCCGATCCGCCCACGCCGCGGCAGCCGTTGCGGCCGAACGACTGGACAATCCGGCATCAGCGGTCACGTCGCTCACGCGACTGATTCTGCTCGAACCGGACGACCCTGCCGAGGCTCACTACAGGCTGGCACATGCGTTGTATTCCATCGGACGTCTGTCCGAAGCAAAGCGACACACATTGCAGGCCTTGGAGGAAGCGCCTCGCTATCGGGACGCACACCGTCTTCTTTTGCAGATCGTACAGGCTGAAACCGACACAGAGGTCGCGGCAGCAACCCAGGTACTTTCCGCAATAAACACGTCGGTTGGAATCCAACTGGATCCCAGTCGCCGACCGGAGGCACCTCCACTACCCGACACACCCGAATGATGACTTCAGAGAACAACACCAAAGGAGCGGACTGAACTGAATCAGGACAATTGGTAAGGCGAGCGGCCGACAAACATCCCAGCCGCTGGATTCGAAAGAATTCACACGGACATAGTCGAGTTGAAGGAATCGTTCATGCAACGACTGCCGGAAACACTCAATGAGGTTCGAACTGCGACTCTTTCGCAGACCGCTACCCGTCTTTCAATCGCCTCTGTCCCGCTGCTGGCCGCCACACTCGCGATGCTTCTGGCCGTCACTCTTTTCTGGCAGTCATCCGAATCGCATGCTCAACGCTTTCGTGGCGCCGGCCGAGCTGACCGTGCACTTCCTGCCGACCGCAATGGAGTTCCCGAATGGGAAGTCGACCAGCGCTTCAAGCACGACGTCTTCACGTTCGTCCGACTGCGCTACAACTCGTACCGCGGCTGGGGACGCTGGGCGACGGACTATCCCGATAGTGATCTCAACTTCAGCTTTCGACTGCAGCAGCTCACGTCGCTGAAGGTCGATCCCGCCGGCAAAGTGCTGGAGATCACCGACCCCGACCTGTTTGATTTTCCATGGGTCTACATGATCGAACCGGGTGGTCTGGAATTTACACCCGAGGAAGTAGAAACCCTGCGCCGTTATCTGATGAACGGCGGATTCATGATGGTGGACGACTTCTGGGGCGAAGCCGAATGGTTCAACTTCTATACGGAAATCAAACGCGTCTTCCCGAACCGCGAACCGATTGAACTGCCGCCCGAGCATCCGATCTTTCATTGCGTCTACGACCTGCCAGAGAAGCCTCAGGTTCCCAGCATCGGAGCCGCACAATACGGCCGTTCGCAGGGGATTACCTGGGAGCGCGATGACGCTCGCGAAGTCCACTACAAGGGCATCTTCGACGATGAAGGTCGGATGATGGTCATCATTTGCCACAACACGGACCTGGGCGATGGCTGGGAACGTGAAGGCGAAGACCCGTGGTACTTCAAAGAGTTCTCCGAGAAGAAAGCGTACCCGTTAGGAATCAACATCGTGTTTTACGCGATGACTCACTGACATATGCCACACAGACTGGCGCAATCAACTTCCTTTGCGTCGCGATCACAACCTGCCTTAGTAAGGCAGTCACCATATTGAACGAGTAAGTGTCATAGAGTAACTCTGACAGCGCGAGGGAACTTTTGTTGAACAGACGGATGGAGCCGGTTCAACTCGACTTGAGATTGAAGGAGGACCATCCTTATGTCTACCGACGACGAGATGCGCGAATCTGGTGACGACAAACAACGTGGTGTTGAGATTGTGATTGGCTGGAGAGGCATCAAAGTGGCGACGAATGGAGAAGACATTCCGCGAAACGCAACCATCCTCATCATAACCGTGGTCGCAATGGTGTTAATCGCCGTGAGTCAGGCCAATTTTCCGAGCATTTGGAACGCGTCCAGCCGCATGATTGGCCACACGTTTTAGCCCGAGGAACAGATCTTGGGAGAGATGAATCGACCTGCTCGCTTTGAAACGATCACCGAGGTACGCGTGACTGTTAGTCAAACACAGCTTGAGCCCAAGGACTAGGAGAATCCATATGAGCTTTGCAGTTGTCTCCGAACACGCCGACGAAGAACGTCGCGTCATTGATCTGCTTCGAGAAGCCCGCGGGCAGATATTCACCGAACTGCGCAAGGTGATCATCGGCCAGGAGGAAGTCATCGAGCAGCTTCTGCTGGCGCTCTTTACCGGAGGCAACTGTCTCATTACCGGGGCACCTGGTCTGGCGAAGACTCTGCTGGTGAAGTCCGTCGCCGATCTTTTTCACCTGCAGTTCAAGCGGATTCAGTTCACGCCCGATCTCATGCCGGCTGACATCACCGGTACCGAGATTCTGGAACAGGACGAAGACGGGCAGCGCCGCATGGTGTTTGTCAAAGGCCCGATTTTCGCCAACGTGATTCTGGCGGACGAAATCAACCGCACGCCGCCGAAGACGCAGTCCGCGCTGCTCGAAGCCATGCAGGAACATCAGGTGACCGCCGCCGGCAAGCTGTTCAAGCTGGAAGAACCGTTCTTCGTGCTGGCGACGCAGAACCCGATCGAGATGGAAGGCACGTATCCGTTGCCCGAAGCTCAGCTCGACCGGTTCATGTTCAATGTCTTTGTGGACTACCTGCCCGAAGACGACGAAGTTGCGGTTGTCACGCGGACAACCAGTGGCGTGAAGGAAGAACTTCAGCCCATGTTTACGGGCAGCGATCTGGTGGCGTTCCGCTCAGCCATTCAAAGCGTCCCGATCGCTGAAGACGTTGCCCGGTATGCGGTACGCCTCGCCGCTGCGTCGCGACCTCATATGGAGAACACGCCCGATTTCATCAACGACTGGGTCAGTTGGGGCGCCGGACTGCGAGCCGGTCAGTACCTCGTTCTAGGTGCTAAAGCCCGAGCCATTCTTGATGGAAACTCACATGTCAGTGTCGAAGACATCCGTCACGTTGCTCAACCCACCATGCGTCACCGCATCCTGGTGAACTACCGCGCCGAAGCCGATGGCATCACGACCGACCATGTCATCGAGAAGCTTCTGGAGACTGTCCAGCCTCCGACCTGACACACCCCGCTTCATGCGGGGCCACTCGTTCCCACGCTCCGCGTGGGAACGCCCGTGGGACGCTCCGCGTCCCGTCAACGGGTTTCAGCATGTACAGGACGCAAAGCGTCCTTCAACTCGTTCCCACGCAGAGAGGCTATGAGTTTTTCGATTTGACTGACGGAACGCCGTAGGACGGGTCTCCCGGCCCGTCCGTTCCCGTCCAGAATGTTCGCTGTGGACGGGCCGGGAGACCCGTCCTACTGAAAAACTCACAGCCTCAGAGCGTTGGAACGAGTTGCATATGGCGGGACGGTGACATGGCACGCTCCCAGAACAATTCGTCGATCACTCGATTCGCCGACCCAGCGGTGCTGATGCGCATCCGTTCGCTGGACCTGCGCGTCAAAGCGGTGATGGAAGGCTTCTTCAACGGACTGCATCGCAGCCCGTTCCACGGGTTCTCGGTCGAGTTCAACGAATATCGGCAGTACACGGAAGGTGACGACCCGCGATATCTGGACTGGAAAATCGCCGCCCGCTCAGACCGTTACTACATCAAGCTGTTCGAAGACGAAACCAATCTGCGCTGCCACCTGCTGGTCGACAACAGCCGCTCGATGAGTTTCGGTAGTAGCAGTCTTGAGTACACGAAAGCCGACTACGCCAAGACGCTGGCCGCGTGTCTGGCTTACTGTCTGACCCAGCAAAGAGACGCAGCCGGACTCGTCCTGTTTGACGAAGACGTCGACGACCTGATCCCCGCACGTTTCCGCCACGGTCAACTGCGGCAAATCCTCGGAGCACTGGAGAAAGCTGAGCAGGGTCAGTCAACCGACCTGACGAGGCCGCTGGAGCGCGTTGCAGGTCACGTCCGCAAACGCGGACTGGTCGTGCTCATCTCAGACCTGCTGGCACCGATTGACGGTCTGGAACGCAACCTGGGCTACCTCGCCGCCGCTGGTCACGAACTGGTGGTGTTCCAGATTCTCGACCCACAGGAACTGGCCTTCGAATTCGACGAGCCTGCGTTGTTTCAGGACATGGAAACGGGCCGAGAGGTTTACATCGACCCCGCGTCTGCAAAGAAGCAGTACCGAGAGAAGCTCGATCAGCATCTCGCCGACGTTCAACGCACGTGCGAGAAGCTCGGCGCTGTTTACGAACTCGCGACCACGGATCGGCCGCTTGAAGTTGCCCTGTCCGAGTTCATGCTGCGACGAGCCCGCATGAAGGCCGGACCGACGCGATCGTCACGACAGCCAGCCAGGAGGGCCGTATGAGTTTTCTTGCGCCCCTGTATATGGCCGGAATGGCAGCCGTCGCATTGCCGATTCTGTTTCACATGATCCGGCGTACGCCAAAGGGCAAAGTGCCGTTCAGCACGCTGATGTTTCTGGAACCATCTCCGCCGCGCGTGACGCGACGATCCAGTATCGAACACTGGCTGCTACTGCTGCTCCGCGCCGCAGCTGTCATCCTTCTGGCGTTCGCTTTTTCTCGACCGTTTCTCCGTCAGAGCGAAGATCAACTCATCACCGGCGAATCGAAACGCACCGCGATTCTCGTCGACATCAGCGCGAGCATGCGTCGCGAGGGACTGTGGGCCCAGGCTCTCAAACAGGTCAATCTGGTTCTCGACGATGCCGGACCACTCGACGAAGTCTCGCTGCTCGCATTCGACCGGCAGCTTCAACCGCTACTGACCTTCGAGGAATGGGACGGACTCGAGGCCAGCACACGAGAGGCCATTGTCCGTCAGCGTCTAACGACTCTGAAGCCTGGCTGGCTTGGCACGGATCTGGGGCGAGTACTGCCTGAGGCAGTGACAACCCTGCTGGATCATGCAGACAAATTGCAGTCGGTCAGGCAGGCGGAACTGATCCTCATATCGGACATCCAGCGAGGAAGTCGCGCCGAGAGCCTGCAGGCCTTCGACTGGCCGGATTCCGTGACCGTTCAAATTAGATCTCTTAAGGCGAAGACGAACGACAACTCCAGCCTGCAGATTGTCGGGACCACCATCCACCAGGACGGCCTGCGAATTCGCGTCAATAACGAACTGGACTCACGACCGGAACGGTTTGATCTGCTTGCTGAAGCTGTTGACGCCGTGCCTGTTTCAACCGAACCGCCAACCGTTGCACAGACGATTCCCACCGATACGTCGGGGAAAACGCAGATCATCCCGGCGACTCATCGCCGAGAGATTCCGGAATGGGCTATTCGCGACATCCACGTTCCGCCAGGGCAAAACCGAGTCGTCAAACTCAGTGACCTGCCATCCGAACGTACCGCATTTCGTCTCACACTGACCGGCGACAAAACCAGCTTCGACAACGAGGCCTGGTTTGTGCGTCCGAGCCCGCCCATCGTCACCGTGCAGTATCACGGTGATGGCGACGCCAGCGACGCACAGTCGCTCCGCTACTACCTGGAACGTGCTTTTCTCTCGACGCCTGCGCGTGAAGTTGACTTCGTAGCCGAGGACGTGGAGTTCCCCTCGACTGGAAATCAGGGACTGACAATCGTCTCGCATCTGCTCGATGACGATCAGTTTCAGAAGGTTGAAACGGCATTCAAAGCGGGTAATCAGGTCCTTGTTGTCGGTGCGACTTCCGAGCTGTGCGAGCAGGCATTCCGCATTGCCGTGCCGCAGAGCGACATCCTCAAGTACTCAGCGACCGAAGCGGCAGTTGATGGGTACGCGATGCTCGGCAACGTGCAATTGCAACATCCGTTGTTCCAACCGTTCGATGACGCAAAGCTCTCCGACTTCACAAAACTACCAGTCTGGAAACACCGTACGCTCAAGCATCAGGCCGTGACCGGATCGCCTAAGGCAACGGCGACAGTGCTGGCCAGTTTCGATAACGGGGATCCTGCCGTGATCGAAATCAAACAGCGGCTTGATGTCAGTGGACGAGAGGGATCAGTTCTGCTGTTTACGTTTGGATGGCACGGCTCAGACAGCCGCTTCGTTCTGTGGTCCAAGTTCGTCCCGATGATGAATCACCTGGTCGACCGGCTCGCCGGTACCGATCGCGAGACAACGCGACTGACGGTTGGCGAATCGATCCACGTACGCGATGTCGCTTCGAATGCGACGAGTGACGTGGAGATCACCATGCCGTCCGGCACGCGATCGACCGTCAATCCTGAGTCATCAACATTGCGGCTGAACGAACCGGGAGTTTTCAGCATCGCCTGGAAGGGACCAGCCGGACCTCGCTCCACGGCACTGGCAGTGAATCTCGATCCACTGGAAAGCCGCACGTCTCCTCTTGGACTGGATGAATTACGCGCACTGGGAGTACCGCTTCCGGAAGCGACTGTCGATCTGCAGTCGCCCGAAGAGAAGCGACAGCTTCAGGCGCGCGAACTCGAATCACGTCAACGATTCTGGCAATGGGTCATTCTGGCGAGCGTATTGATACTGCTCGCGGAAACATGGCTCGCCGGTCGGCTGGCACAACAGACACAACACGCTGCTCAGCCATCGTGACTCGTTCCAACGCTCTGCGTTGGAACGCACCACAGGACGCTCTGCGTCCCGAGGGTGGCGTACGATGGATGGACGGGACGCGGAGCGTCCCACGCGCGTTCCCACGCAGAGCGTGGGAACGAGATTGAAACGAAGGTGAGCAATGGACAGGCACATCTCGCGGCAATTGACTCAAGTCATTTCCCGCTTCCGGCGCCTACACCGCTGGCATGCGTTGAGCGTGCTGTGGTGTGTACTTGCCCTGGTTGCGGCAGGTGCCTGGTATGCGTCACTTCCACCAACGATTGCCGGACAGATCGCAATCTCGATCCTCGCCGTCGGCTGCATCGGTACGCTTTGGTTGTGGCGGCCGGTGAGTGTTCTGTCGGCCGAGCAACTCAAAGTAGCCCGAGTTGTCGAGAACACATTTCCAGATTTGGAACAACGCCTGCTGACCGTCGTCGAGCAGACACCTGACGTGCAGACCGGCGGCTTATCGTATCTGCAGCAACAGCTGGCGACCGAGGTCCGCTGCCACTCGTATGGCAACGACTGGAACCGCAGCATTCCGTTCCAGCGAATCATGAGCCGCATGGTGTTTGCATTCGTGGCCATCGGAACCACGGTGTTCCTGACCGGTCGCATGCACAGCACGCAGTCCGAGACAATCGTTGCGGCCCAGCCAGCCGACGCTTCGGCAGTGCCCCCCGCTGAATCGGGTCGGCGTTTTTCCGTCTCCGTCGATCCGGGTACGACCGAAGTTGAACGCGGGACCAGTCTGACCATCGTGGCGAAGTTCGACGGTCCCTTGCCGTCATCGATTTCAATGGTCCAGACCGGAGCGGGCATTCAGGCGACGGCGATCCCGATGCAGCAGAGTCTGAACGAACCGCTCTTTGGCGTGCGTCTTCCAAGTGTCGATGCACAGTTTGAATACCGCGTCGAGTTTGACAACGAGACCAGCAAGACCTTTCACGTCAGTGTGTTCGAACTGCCGCGTGTCGAGCAGGTGGACGCACGGGTTGAATTCCCTTCGTATGCCGGAATCCCTGCTGAACTGATCGAAGACACCTGGCAGATCGCTGCCGTCGAAGGTTCGACCGCCGTGCTGATTTGCCGGTTGAATAAGTCGATTGAGACCGGGTTTCTGGTATCGGATGACGATCAACGCTTTGAACTTAAGCGGACCAATGGCTCGTACAAGAGACGCTCTGAACAAAGTCGATCGGTCCAGCTGATTGAAGCCACAACGCCTCAGGATCGACATTCAGACGTGCAGAATGCGGAATCCGTTAAAGACGAATTCGCAGAGTACAGGAGCAAGCCCGGCAAAATCGTAAGCCGCCCCTATTATATATCTTCACACAACTGGTTGTTGGATGAGTTGCAGCACCTCTACGTTGCCCGCATTCCGGTCTCGAAGCCGCTCCGTCTGCGGTTTGAGTTGACGGATGACAAAGGGCGGAAGAATCGCGAAGACGACAAGTTTCTGATTGACGCGCTGCCCAATCGTCCGGCGGAGATCAAGCTGACTTTTCCCGCAAAGGACCTTCGTGTCTCGCCCATCGAAGAGCTGCAGCTTGAAGCGACCGCCTGGGACGACTTCGGCCTGCGTGACCACGGCATCATCCTGGCCGTGGCCGACGACCCCGACAGGACAATTTCATTGGGTGAAGCAGGGACGGCGCGCGAACAGCACCACCTGTCGCATCTCGTCGAACTGGAACTGACCGGGGCAGAGCCAGATCAGTTGGTCTCGTACTACTTCTTCGCGGACGACGTCGCCGCCGATGGTTCGATGCGTCGCACGATGTCCGACATGTTCTTTGCTGAGGTGCGGCACTTTGAGGAGATATTCCGCGAAGGTCAGGCACCGCCTGGCGGGCAGCAGCAACAGCAACAACAGGGTGGAAAGAGCGCTCAACAGGCCGAGAAGCTCGCTGAACTGCAGAAGCAGATTATCAATGCCACATGGAACATCATCCGTCGTGAAAGCGCCGAGACCGTTTCCGCATCCTTCGGCACGGACACGCAACTGCTGATCGAGTCGCAGCAGCAGGCACTGGAACAACTCGGCGAGCTGGCGGAGAAACTTCAGGATGCAGCGTCGAAAAAGTACGCACAACAAATCGCTGAGGCGATGACGTCCGCTGTGGGTGAACTGCAAAAGAGCCTGGACGGGTCCTCGGCAGAACCACTCAGTCCGAGTCTGCGGTTTGAAAGGTCGGCGTATCAGACGCTGCTGAAGTTGCGGGCTCGCGAGCATGAAGTCACGAAGCAGCAGGGAGGCGGTGGTGGAGGTGGCGGCGCTCAGGGCGGCAGTAAGCAGCAGATGCAGCAACTGGAACTCGACAACAAGAAGAACCGTTACGAAGCCGAGAGTCAGGCGGGCCAGAAGCAGAATGCTCAGCAAAAGCAACAGAATCGTGAGCAGTTACAGGCGGTCAATCGACTGCGCGATCTGGCTCGGCGACAGGGTGATTTGAATCAGAAACTGCGCGAACTCGAGCACGCGCTGGCCGCAGCCGAAACGGAGAAAGAGCGTAAAGAAATCGAGCGACAACTGAAACGTCTGCGTGAGGAACAGCGCGACCTGTTGAAAGATGTTGATGAACTGCGCAATCGGATGGAACGGCCCGAGAACCAGCAGCAGATGGCCGAGTCGAAGCAGCAGCTCGAAAACACGCGCTCGCGCGTGCGACAGGCATCCGAGGCACTCGAGAAGGGTCAGCTTTCGCAGGCGTTGAATTCAGGAACACGAGCCGAACGCGAACTGCAGGATTTGCGGGACGACATGCGTCAAAAGGCTGCCGGTCAGTTTGGCGAGGCGATGCGCAATCTTCGTGATCAGGCTCATGAAATCGGTGAACGGCAGGATCGGATCGCCCAGCAACTTACCGAGGACGAGACCGATCCGAAGCAGCAGCGATCATTGCGGTCGAACAAAAACCGCGAGGGCTTGAAGAATGAGTTCAACGATCAGAAGAAGCAGCTCGAAGGTGTGCTGGATGGCATGCGTGAGGTGGTCGAGAAAGCCGAAACGGCCGAACCGCTACTGGCGCGTGAGCTTTACGAAACTGTGCGTAAGGCTCGTTCGGACCGCCCGGGAGATGCGCTTGATGAATCGCGGAATCTTGTCGGTCGCGGATTGATCGATCAGGCCGCCGAGGCAGAGCAGCGAGCCCACGATGGTCTCGACCGACTGCAGCGCGGTATCGAACGCGCTGCGGATTCAGTATTGGGTAACGAACTCGAAACACTGCGACGTGCGCAGCAAGAACTTGACGGCGCCGCCCGTGCCATTGAGAACGAATTGGCCCAGGCCGATCCCTCGCAACTTCGACAGGCCCGCAACGGCGACTCGGATCCGGATTCGTCGCAGTCTGATGAGTCCCGCTCAGGTACTCCGGGCGAGGATGCATCAAAGCCCGGCGCGCAAGCGCTCGAAACGACCCAGCCGGGTCAGCCGAACTCAGATGCAAATCAAACGGGACCAGCGGACGGTCAACGTTCGCAAAACATTCCGCCTCAAGGCGATCAGCCGCAGGATGGACAGCAGCGAAAAGGTCAACCTGGTGGTAAAGCGACGGGTAATAAGGAACCCAATGCCGACTCAAAGCCGGGCGAGCAGACTCCCGGACAACAGCCCGGTGAAACGAAGCCAGGACAGCAAGGTCAGCCGAAGGAAGGCGAGGGCAAAGGGCAGCCGTCCGAGAGTCCGAACGGAAACCAGCCCGGACAGAAGCCGTCCGCACAAAGCGGCGAGTCTCCATCTGGCCAGCCGTCGCAGGGCGGTCAGAAGCCAGGCGGGCAAAAGGGTCAGGGCCAGTCACAACAGCCAGGTCAAAGTCCACAGGAATCTTCGGGTGCGCAATCGCCTGGTTCGACACCCGGCGAATCAAAGTCGCCTTCGTCTTCCGGATCCGGCGGAGAAGGGAAGGGGCAAGGTAAGCAGCGGCCACAGCCCGGACTGCGACAGGGACAGAATCAGGGACCAAAGCAGGCAACGGCTCAGAGCCAGGGTGGGAATCAGTCTGGTCCCGGTGCTCCATTGACCGGCCCCGGATTCCAGAAGTGGTCCGATCAGTTGCGGAACATCGAAGAGATGGTCGACGACCCGAAGCTGCGCGCCGAAGTGGCCCGGATTCGGGAAGCCGCCCGCAGCATGCGAATCGAATTCAAGAGACATTCCAAAGAGCCGGAATGGGACCTCGTGAGGATGCAGGTTCTGGAACCGCTCACGGAACTCAAGCAGCGTCTGCGTGAGGAGATTGCGAAACGGGAGTCTCCAGATTCCCTCGTGCCGATTGACCGTGACCCGGTACCAGACCGATACGCGGACCTCGTACGACGGTATCTTGAACGAATCGGATCAGGGAAATAGGTATGCCGGGTCGCCAGAAAGGTCTATCGAGGGTGAAGCCGTGATCGAAACAAACGAGCAGTTGGATCAGAGCATCGAGCAATTGGAACGCATGTACCGAGTGCTTGCGGATCTGCGGGCGCGAGTTCAACCGGAAGGCCAGGAACAGTTTCAACTTATGGCCGAAGGACCAGTCGATGAGATTCGTCGTCTGCAATCTGACATCGAGTCATATCTTGAAGTCGAACTTGTGGCACGCACTGTGTAATCAGAGGGAATGGAACCCGACATCATGATTTCATTCGGCAGCCCAACGTGGTTGATTCCAGCCGCAGTTGTGGCGCTCATCGGTGTGATCGCCGTCGTGATCGCTGCACGGCGAGGCCATGCTCCGCAGCGTATTCGTATGGCGGCAGGCGCACTGAAAGTGTTCGGTCTCAGTCTGTTGGCGATGTGCCTGATCGAGCCGGTGTGGAGCGGTGTGCAACCGAAGCCACATTCCAATCTGTTTCTTGCACTCGCGGATAACAGCGGCAGCCTGACCTCTGGCGAACAGGCCGATGGGAAGACCGTCGCAGAGCAGATCGCTCAAGTCGCCAAAGAGCAGCCTCAGCCGGAGAACTGGCAGAAACGACTGGAGCAGGATTTCGAACTCCATCGTTTCGCGTTCGATCGCCGGTTGCGCCACGTCTCGGCATTTGACGAACTGGATTGGAACGGGGGCGCTTCTTCGCTGAAGGCTGCACTGTCCAGCATCGGACAGCGGTTTCAGGGCCGGCCGCTTGGTGGAATCGTGCTGCTTACTGATGGCCAGGCAACAGACCTGACGACGGCCGAACTCCAGGCGACGCTGAAACAACTGGGCGACGTGCCGATCTACCCGGTGCGGTTTGTTGAGCCCGATGCCATGCTGGACCTGGCCATCCAATCCGTCTCGGTCAGTCAGACGCCGTTCGAAGACTCTCCCGTCTCGATTCAGTGCGACGTCGCAGTCAGGGGTATTCAGCACGCGCACGATGAGTATGAAGGAGACCTGCTCGCGGTGTGTCACCTGCTGAACGACGACGGCGAAACCGTCAAAACCGAGCGGCTGCCACTGGGCACTGATACGTCAACATTGCCATTCCGCCTGCAGTTTCGACCTGTGGCAACTGGTGTCGCTCCGTATCGCTTGCGGGTTGAGCTACAGGCGTTTGAGGGGATGAAAGAGGCCGTTCTGGACGAAGCGACATTAGCCAACAACGCACGGATCGTTCAGATCGACCGCGGCAGTGAGAAGCAGCGCGTCCTGTATGTGTGCGGTCGGCCGAACTGGGAATTCAAGTTTCTGCGTCGGGCGCTTGATGAGGACGAGCAGGTGGATCTGGTCGGCATGATCCGAGTGGCCAGACGCGAGGCAAAGTTCGATTTCCGTGGTCGTGACGCGCAATCCAGCAATTCCATCTTCCGCGGGTTCAAGAATGAGACAGACGAAGAAACCGAGCGATACGACCAACCGGTCATCGTGCGTCTGAACACGAAAGACGCCAACGAACTGCGAGGCGGGTTCCCGAAGAAGGCCGACGAGCTGTTCGCTTATGACGCGATTATCCTCGATGACATCGAAGCCGGTTTCTTCAAACACGAACAACTCGCGCTGATCGAGAAATTCGTCAGCGAACGTGGTGGCGGCCTGCTGATGCTGGGCGGTGCCGAGTGTTTTGAGGCGGGCGGTTACAACCGAACCCCGGTGGCCGATGCTTTGCCCGTCTATCTGGATAAGGCTGTTTACCCCGATAACGAACTCGGTCTGGCACTCGACCTGACACGCGAAGGCTGGCTGCAGCCGTGGGTGCGACTGCGACCCAACGAAGCTGATGAGAAGCAGCGTCTTGCCGAAATGCCAACATTCAAGACTCTGAATCCGTCCGAAGGAATCAAGCCGGGCGCTACCGTGCTGGCGACCGTATCGGATGCCGACGGACACCGCTGGCCGGCGTTGGTCACACAGAAATACGGTCATGGTCGCGTTGGAGCCATGCTCATTGGCGACCTGTGGCGGTGGCAGATTCGGCGAACGGACGAGCATCCGGATGACCTGGCCAAGTCGTGGCGACAAACGGTCCGCTGGCTGCTGGCGGATGTTCCCGGTCGAGTGAGTCTTCGTTCCGAACCTGCGCCGGACATTGCTCCCGAGGCTGTGCGGATTCATGTCCGAGTGACAGATGAGGATTTCCGGTCTCTGGACAATGCGCGTGTCGCAATCAAAGTTTCCGGACCGGTGACTGGTGGCTCGTTCGATCACGACTCGTTCCAACGCTCTGCGTTGGAACGCACGGATGGACGCTCTGCATCCCGTGAATCATCAAATAGCGTTGAGCACGCGTCGGACGAAGGACGGGACGCGGAGCGTCCTGACGGGCGTTCCCACGCAGAGCGTGGGAACGAGTTGGTGGAATCTGCAGCTTCGGCCAGGGCCGAAATCGTGCTGGATGCTGAAGCGTCACTGGATGAGCCGGGTGTTTACTCGGCGGTCTTTGTTCCGAAAGAGGCGGGAGCCTGGAACTTTGCTGCCGAAGTAATCACCAGTGATGGAGATTCTCTTCCCTCGGCGGAAACCGGTTGGGTCTATGAACCTGCCGTCGAAGAATTCCAGGCCACCGGAATCAATACGGAATTGCTCAACGCACTTGCGTCTGAGTCGGGCGGCGAAGTCATCGATGCAGATGAGCTGGATGAATTCGTCGCGGGCCTGCAGAGCCGACCGATGCCGGTCATGGAAGCCTGGACGATGCCGTTATGGGATCAGCCATTGGTCTTCTTAATCGTGCTGTGCTGCCTGCTGGGTGAATGGGGGCTGAGGCGGTCGAAGGGGCTGCCGTGAGATGACTTCGCGGACTATCAGTACATGCGTTGGGACCCCAATCTGGATTGTTACTGGAGAAACGGGATGGACACCGTTGGCCACATGATCCGACTGCTGACTGTCTCGTCGACCCTGCTGCTCCACATATCGACTGTCGCTCACTGCGATGACGAAGTGGAAAGAGAGACCGACGATTCACGCTTGGTGCTCGTGGTTGTTGGAGCATCCGGCACGGCCGAATACGGACGACTGTTCGAAACGTGGGCCGGCCGCTGGATGGAAGCGGCTCGTCAAGGTGGCGCGACCGCCGTTCTGATCGGCGAGCCGGCGGACGAAGAAGCCAAAGAGCCTAATCACGCCGATCTGGAACAGCTCCGACAGCGACTTGTCTCATTCCGTGACACGACAGCTCACGCCGACGGTGCGGAGTTGTGGATCGTGCTGTTGGGGCACGGCACATACGACGGTCGACTGGCACGGTTTAATCTGCGCGGATCGGATGTGTCAGCAAGCGACTTTGAACAGTTGCTCGACGACATCAAGTGCCCGACCGTTGTTGCCAACTGTGCATCGGCGAGTGCTCCATTCATGCACAAGCTGGCGGCACCAAACCGCGTCGTCATCACGGCTACCAAGAGTGGTGCGGAACAGAATTTCGCCCGATTCGGCGAGTATCTCTCGCGAGCGATCGGCGATGTATCGCTCGATCTCGACAAAGACGGACAGACGTCTGTGTTCGAGGCGTATCTGTCTGCCAGTCGACAGACGGATCAGTTCTATGAATCGGAGGGTCGACTGGCCACAGAGCATTCGCTGCTCGATGACAATGGCGATGCACAGGGAATCCGTGCCGACTGGTTCCGCGGAATCCGCCCGGTCAAGAAACCCAAAGCAGCGGAAACAGTGGATGGCCGGAGGGCTCACCAGTTCCATCTCGTCCGCAGCGCTACTGAGCAAAGCCTGCCGCACGACCTCCGGCGCCGACGCGACGCACTCGAACTCGCAGTCGTACAACTCCGCGACCGCGCCCAGCACTTCGACAATGAAGATGAGTATTACGGCCAACTCGAACAATTGCTGATTCAACTGGCCCGAGTCTATGAGCCGGCAGCTCCTGCGTCTGAAAGCATCGGGCAAACACTCAAGGTGCAATCGGACGCAGTGATCAGCCGACGTCTTCGCTGACTACCCTTCTGTCGCCAGTGTTTCTGTCCTTCGACCCTGACGGGTTGAAACATCATTGGTCACCCACGCGTGTTGTGTCGAGCGGCACACGTGGATGAGGTCATTAGCGGATTCCAGAATATCCAGCAGGTCGGCATCGATCGAAACGGCCTCCGAAAGCTTGCCGGCTCGTTCGGATACTTCGGGCACTCCATTCTGGGCGGCCATGTCGGCAAGTCGCGTCGACAGAGTTCCCAGACCGTTCAAGTCCTGAGTGCTGATCGCGTTGATCAGACTCTCGATTTGAAGACCGATCTGCAACGCGGCTTCCCTGGTCACATTGGACGTATTCCCCAGTGTCGGCGCTGGTTGCATGACAGCCACCGTGATGAACCGTTCGACAAGATCCGGGTCGAACTGCGAGCCCGCGCACTTACGCAGTTCTTCAAATGCCTCGTCCCGCGAACGAGCTTTTCGATACGGGCTGTCGTGCGTCATCGAATCGAAGGCATCGACAATGGAAAGCAGCCGCGCGCCCAATGGAATCTCTCTACCGTCCGGACGGCCCGAGTCGGACTCACTCCCGAAGAAGTAGCGATAATTCTCGATGATTTCTGTCAGGGCCTCGCACCCGAACGATGCCCGCACAATCTCGACACCAATCCGATCCTGCTGCTTCATGATCGTCCATTCTTCAGCCGTCAGCGGTCCCGCCTTCTGGAGAATGGCATCGGGTACACCAATTTTCCCAATGTCATGCAGGAGGCCGGCGATCTCGAGTATGTAACTTTCGCTTGGTGGCAGCAGTCCTTCCGCAGCACTCACGCACAGATCCGCCACTCGTCGACAGTGCTCGGCGGTCATCGAGTGACGATACGCCAGAGCCGATGTCAGCGCCGCCACAGCCCGATACGGAACAGTCGCAGTAGATACCGTGCTCTGTTCAACCGGCCTTGTACGAGAGACTTGCGTTTCATCCACATCAAGTTCCTCTGGCACTTCATCCCAGCGGACGGACCGATTGCGACCAGTGCGTTTCGCCACGTACAGGCATTTATCGGCCTGATCCAGCATCTCCTGCGGCTCACTGGCCCCAAGACTCATTGATGAGACGCCAAGGCTTGCGGTCACCGACAGTTGTGGAAATCTGGTAGCGGCAATTGCTTCACGTAAACGCTCAGCCGCCAACGCGGCGTCGTCCACATCCGTGTGAGGCAGCAGGACGCAAAACTCCTCACCACCAAAGCGGCAGACAAGGTCACCGACGCGTGCCACTCGCCGGAGCGTCGCCGACACAGCTCTCAGCACGTCGTCACCAACGCTGTGCCCGAAGTCGTCATTGACAGACTTGAAGAAATCGATGTCGACCATAATGCAGGAGATCGGCAACTCGTGCCGAATGGCGTTCTGCCATTGTGTTTCAAATTGGACAAAAAACGACCGACGGTTCAGACATTCCGTCAGTGGGTCTGTCGTCGCCAGTGTCTCGAGCACTTCATTCTGCCGGCGGATTTCCTCCGACGACTTGGTCAACTGCTGCAGCGTGAAGTTCAATTCTCGCTTCTTCTGCTCCAGAGGTGTGACATCTTCGAAGCTTGTCAGGGCGCCCTGCACCTTTTTCGAGCCACCAAAGATCGGAGCCGAGTTGACGACGAACGTGCGACGATTGTCGTGACTGATTTCCAGATCAAGAAGTTCGCCCGTGTGCGGTTCACCAGACGCCAGAGTCTTTTCCCAGGGCGTCTCTTCAAGCGGCTCGTTGTTGAAGTCTCCTTTCTTGCGCCACGAGAGTTCGGACGCTCTTGTGCCTGTGAGCGATTCCGGCGTCCGGCCAACCGTCCGACTGAATGCCACATTTGCCAACATGATTCGCTGCCGGCCATCGAGAATAAGTAATCCCTCCGCCAGCGTATCAAGTGCCGTCCGCACTCGATTTGGAATGGCCTTTGACGGGTTGATCTGGCGCAGGACTCGTCTTAGAAACAGGTAGTAGCCACACGACAGTGTGATGGCAAAATAGCCGATCAGTTGCACCACCGGTTCATGAAACCAGCCCGTCCATCCGGCCGGGGCAAGCGGCTTGAAGCAAAACTCGACTTTACCCCATGGCTTCGCACCGGCAGCAATTGGAACCTGCATATGCGTTTCTGTCGATTCATCGTCCATTAATGGAATCCAATGAGTCGCGTGATCACCGACTTCGACAAGTAACTCACCAGTGACGCGACGAATTGCCAATGACTCGATGGCGGTATTTCGATGTGCAATCATCCTCAACGAGGACTGCATCGCCTGGACGTCACCTCGCGTGGCGTGCAATGAGAAATTAATCGCGATGGCTTCACACAATCTTGCTCGCTGGTCCAGGATGATGTTCCGCTTATCCGGAATTACATTGAAGGCGCGAGCAACCAGCAAGGCACTGATTGTCATCATCACCAGTGAAAAAGTGATACGAACAGTTGACGAAATGCGTTTCATAAGTCGTACATCCTACCTGTTGACGTGTAGTCAGGCAAATAGTTGAACTCAGGCCTGTTGCCCGGCGCGGAGCAGAGATTCCAGGGAATCGCCGTCTTCATCCAATCCCATCGTTTCGGCAGCGGATTCAAGAACAGGAAGCGGGTCAATCATGGTCCACGCCGGTAGTGAGGACACCATACCAACGAGCAGCGAACCGCCCCGCAGCAGCCAGATGACGTATCCAACGGTCAGTGACGTTCCAACAACACCTGTTGTGCCCACCACGATGTTCTGAGCGAAGTCATCGACACTGTCGGCCTCATCACGTGCGCTGTCCAGGTTGTCCAGCGACTCCCACAGATACCCGCTTTCGATGAGCTGCACGAGCAGATCGGAATCAGCTTCGAGCAATGTTGCCTCAAATGTCTGAACGAATTCGCTGACGGACTCATTAGCACGCCCACGGCCCAGTGTGAAGAACTGCTCGTCTCGGATGGACCCATCAAATGATTCGGTTGAAGCAATCAGCAGCGGCGATTCCGAGTCTGTTTCAGGTAGTAGTCCGGAAATCTCACGCGATTGTCCAAATGTGGTTGGTGGAGCAGTGCCGGAAGGTGTGGTATCGGCCGGGACACCAGGTGCCGATGGCTCTCCAGTCTCTTCGCCAGGATCGTCAGTATCTCCGGGACCAGGATCGTCAGGGCCGTCATCGGGCGTGTCAGTCGACGTGGCCGCGACCACAACAATGGCCAGTGCGTTTTCGTCGACCGCATCCAGTGTTGCGTCCGAGTCGCTGATGGCCGTGATGTCGAACTCGTCCAGGTCGTTGATCGCGATCACGAAGCCTTGAGTCGTCGTTGAGCCATCGTCACTCGTCGCCCGTACTGTGATGCTGCGAGTTGCGCCGGATTCGCGGTCGATCGCTCCGGCGACCGTCACAATTCCCGTCGCACCGTCGATCGCAAACTGACCGCCCGCGTTGTCGTCCAGCGTGTAGAGGATCCCGTTCGTCGTCGCATCCGCGTCGCTGGCGGAGGCCGTGATGCCGACCGTCGTGCCGTTGGCCGAGTTCTCATCAACCGCGTCCGCGGTGCCGTCCACATCCGCGACTGCCGTTACGTCGAATTCATCCACGTCGGTCACGGTCACCGATATTGCCTGCGAGTCGGTTCCGCCCGCTCCGTCGCTGGCTTCGACCGTGACTTCGTACACGTTGTCCGTACCGACGTCGGTCGGGGTTTCGAAGTCCGGAGCCGCAGCGAACGTCAGATCGCCGCTCGAACTGTTGATCAGAAACTTCGCCGCGTCAGCTCCGCCGCTGATCGAGTACGTCAGTGTGTCACCCGGCAGGTCGGCGTCCGTCGCCGTGACCGTCGTGACCGCCGTGGCGTTCTCCGCTACGTTGAGCGCCGCTGAGGCTCCGCCACCATCACTGGTGATCGTCGGTGTGTTGTCGTTGACCGCCGTCACCGTCACCGCGATTGACTGCGTATCGGTGAACGTTCCGTCCGAAACTTCCACGATCACGTCGTAGACGTTGTCGGTACCGACATCCGTCGGTGTTTCAAAGTCGGGAGCCACCGCGAACCTCAGCACGCCGGTGGAACTGTTGATGGCGAATTTCGCCGCATCCGCTCCACCGGAGATCGAGTACGTCAGTGTGTCCCCCCGCAGGTCCGCATCCGTGGCCGTCACCGTCGTGATCGCCGTGTTGTTCTCCGCCCTGTTGCGTGCGGCACTCGCTCCGCCCCCGCCGCTGGTGATCGTCGGGGTGTTGTCGTTGAGCGGTGTGACCGTGACGGCAATCGCCTGGGTATCCGTCAGCGTGCCGTCGCTGACCTGCACTGTGACGTCATAGACGTTGTCTGTTCCCACATCGGTGGGTGTTTCAAAGTCCGGTGCCAGCGCGAACCTTAGCACGCCGGTGGAACTGTTGATGGCGAATTTCGCCGCATCCGCTCCACCGGAGATCGAGTACGTTAGTGTGTCCCCCCGCAGGTCCGCATCCGTCGCGGTGACCGTCGTGACCGCTGTGGAGTTCTCGGCCACGTTGAGAGCCGCACTCGCTCCACCACCGTTCGAGGTGATCACCGGCGTGTTGTCGTTGACGGGAGTCACAGTCACCGAAATGGCCTGCGTGTCGATCAGACTTCCGTCGCTAACTTGAACCGTCACGTCGTACACATTGTCCGTGCCGACGTCGGTGGGTGTTTCGAAGTCGGGGGACAGAGCGAACGTCAGCGCGCCGGTCGAACTGTTGATGGCGAACTTCGCCGCGTCCGCTCCGCCGGTGATCGAGTAGGCCAGCGTGTCGCCCGGCAGGTCCGCATCCGTCGCCGTGACCGTCGTGACCGCCGTCGAGTTCTCGGCCATGTTGACCGCTGCCGAGGCCCCGCCACCATTGCTGGTAATCGTTGGCGTGTTGTCATTGAGGGACGTGACCGTCACCGAGATCGCCTGTGTATCGGTCAGCGTGCCGTCGGAGACCTGCACCGTCACGTCGTAGATGTTGTCGGTCCCGACATCCGTGGGTGTCTCGAAGTCTGGAGCCACGGCAAATGTCAGCGCGCCGGTCGAACTGTTGATGGCGAACTTCGCCGCGTCCGCTCCGCCCGTGATCGAGTAGGTCAGCGTCTCGGCCGGCAGGTCCGCATCCGTCGCCGTGACCGTCGTGACCGCTGTGGAGTTCTCGGCGACGTTGACCGCGGCCGTTGCTCCCCCGCCGTCTGATGTGATCACGGGGACTTCGTTCGTGACTGTCAGAGTCACCGTCACGTTCCCACTGTCGAGGCTTCCGTCATTGGCCTTGTACGTAAAGCTGTCCGAACCCGAGAATCCGGCCGTCGGGGCGTAGTCGAAGGATCCGTCACCGTTGAGTGTGAAGGAATCGGCGTTCGACGGGCCGCTGACCACCACCGCGTTCAGACTGTCACCTTCGACGTCGTAGTCGTTGGCCAGCACACCCGCGGCAGCAGTGACGTTCAGAGTCGTGTCATGCACGACGGTGTAGTGCTGCAATCCCGCAGCGTAGAGATCCTGCACGGTTTCGGCCGACAGAGACGAACCGACAATCGCGACCTCGTCAATCAGTCCCGAGAAGAACTCATTGACGGGCGTCACGCTTAGATCGCCACTCGATTGCGTTCCCGCACCGATCGCAATCGGTTCGAAATTGCCGGCTCCGCCAGAAGTGGTTCCGAGACCTCCGGTGTACGAGTCGGTGTCTGTCAGCGCGCCATCGAGATACAGCTTCAACCCGTCGCTGCCGAAGGCAACGGCCACATGATGCCACGTACCGGACGACACAGCCGAAGCTGTCGTCGCGAAGTTATCGGCCGAAGTGCTCTGCAGACGTACTTCCAACTGCCCCGACGTCTTTAGATAGATGGTCAAATGCCCGCCGGTGTCGAAGCTGCTGGAATCCTTCGAGAAGAGATGCTGCTCGGCGGCTCCGGTTGGGTCGTCTGCGCTGAACCACAACTGCACCGTGCCATTGTCGAGCAGGTAGCTGTTGTCGTGAGCGAACTCAAGGTAATCGCTCGTTCCGTTGAACTGCGCGGCGGTGTCGGAATCGCCCGTGATGGATCCCGTCTGCCCCAGCGTTGTTCCCTGATACGTACCGTCGTTGCCGAGCGAACCGATGTCACTGGCGGTCGTGCCGGACGACTCACCCAGCCGCCAGTAGCTCAGCGGATTCAACGCCAGCAGGTCCGCCGAATAGTCCCCCGGATCCGCCGTAGCGATCGGAGTGTCGTTGATCGAAGTCACGCTCTGACCAACGGTCGCACTCGCCGTGCTGAACGCTGTGATTCCTCCGCGCGTGCTGGCGTCGGCCAGGCCTCCAGCAACACCTGTCGTCTGGTCCCAGGCAACGACGGTGAATGGGAACGCGACTCCGTTGTAATTGGGATCGGGGACAAATCGGACTCGAGCCGTTGCATCGGACGGCAGCAAACGGGCCATCGAGTCAGACACATTGCCGATGGCAAGCCAATTGGTTCCGTCGAGTGTGTATTCCCATGATCCGTTGGTGTTATCGACGTCGATGACAGCGACGCCCTTCACGGCGCCCAGATCGACGTCAACGGTCGTCGTGGTAAAGGCCGACACCAGTTTGCCCGCACTGGTAAAGTCGTCCTCGTTGATGGCGGTGAAATTCGACGCGACAACTCCGACAGGTGCGTCGTTCGCAGCCGTGACCGTGACGTCGAATGTCGTCTGTGTCGTCGTTGTGCCGTCATCGACGGTGACCGTGATCGTCGCCGGGCCGCCGTTCTGATTCAGGCCGGGAAGAATGTCGATTGTGCGGCTTGCTCCCGAGCCGCCCAGCGTGATATTCGTGTCGGGAACCTGCGTCTGATCATTGCTCGTCGCCGTGACGATCAACGAACTGGCAGCCGTCTCGACATCGCCAATCGTGAACGCGATTGGGCCCGTGGCCGTGTCTTCCACAGGTGTCTGATCCGCGATGGCCGTAATTGTCGGAGCGTCGTTGTCAGCGGTCACTGTGATGTTCGCGGTATCAACATCGTTCAATGCACCGCCGCCCGTGTTGCCCAGGTCATCGACTGTCAGCGTCAGTGTATCGCTGCCGGCGAAGTTGGGGTCTGGCTGATACGTCAACGTTGCCAGAGCGTTGTTGAGATCGGTCTGCGTACCCGTGACGGTCAACGTTGAAGTGCCGTTGGCACCGCCGGTAAATGTCAGTCCGGTTGTGGTCACCAGCGTGACGTCGCCATCGTTGACCGACAGGGTGACTTCAAGGTCATTCACTCCCGCGTCGACGTCTGAAATGCTGACACCACCAAGCGGTCTCGCCGGGTCATCTTCTGTCACGCCGTAACCGACCGGAACGATCGTCGCGACAGGCGCGTCGTTCGAGGCAGTGATATTGACCGTTGTGCTTCCCGTCGCCGCCAGTGCTCCACCAGTGCCCTGGATTCCTGTATTGCCATCGCTGAACGTCCACGTCAGCAGTGCACTGGCAGGCGGATTGTCGCTGCTGTTGGAATAAGCAATCGACTGCAGAGTTTCATTGACGGCGGCCTGAGTGGCGCTGCCGTTGAACGTCAAAACGAGGCTGCCGCTGCTGTTGGTCGTGACTGTGCCGATCGTGGTGCTCGACAGCACGAGATTTCCACTTTCAGTCAGCGTCGACAGATTGCCCGTGGCTGAGAATTCATCGTCGCTGTCTGCGCCTCCGTCCCGGACAAGCGTCAAGGTCGCTCCATTGAAACTGTCAACCGCACTCAGCTCGGCGTCGAAGACCTGCACGTCTGCGTCAAGTACGACGGGCGCCCCACCTTCGGTGAACGTCGGATTCCCGTTGAGCAGATTCGTTGTCGCACCAAAGGTGCTGTCTTCCGGACCGGCTTCCACGTAGCGATTCAGCAGAAATCCACCGGATGACGTGTACCCGCCGACCAGGACGGACCCGTCGTCCAGTGCGTTCACGCTGTAACCAACCTCGTTGCTGACTCCCACGACTGTGATACGCGTGCCAACCGTGTTGAATGATCTGTCAGTGCTGCCGTCGCTGTTGTACCGCTGGACCATGACATCGTTGTTGCCCAGAAGAGTCGTCGATCCGCTGATGAGAATCTTCTCGCTCGATGTCAGCGCGATGTCATATGCCTGCTCGGTTCCTCCCAGATCGGATGTCCGCAGCCCGTCCGTATCGAATGTCGTATCCAGCGATCCGTTGGTGTTGTAGCGTGCCAGAGCGAAGTCGAGGTTCGCCGTTCCACCAGCGACAATCCTGCCGTCGGCCTGAATGGCCAGACCGTTAATGGTTTCGCTGCCAGCACCGAAGTCGGTCGTCACCACTCCATCGGTATCGAACGATGTATCGAGTACACCGGTCGTTGTCAGGCGGATCAATCCGAACTGCAGGCTGCTCAGGCCGCCAACGACGATCTTGCCGTCACTCTGTAATGCAACCGCGGTCGCGGTATCGAACGAACTGCCGCCGAAGTCCAGAGTCAATATGCCGTCGGAATCAAACGTCGTGTCCAGGGAGCCATCCGTGTTGTATCGCACCACGGAAAAATCGTTGCCACCGCCGTCGTTGTCACCGGCGACGACGATTTTCCCGTCCGTCTGAATAGCAATCGCTCCGGAATTGTCGTCACCGCTGACGTTGGTGATTGCGTAGCCGTCTCCGTCAAACGTCGTATCGAGCGTGCCATCACTGTTGAAACGGGCCACCAGAATGTCGTTGTCGGCACCAATATCGGTCTGCCCGACCACGATAATTTTCCCGTCGGTCTGCAGCGCCACGTCGAATCCGAATTCGTTCCCGCCCGCGTCGAACGTCACAATGCCGTCACCGCCGCCGAACGTCTGATCAATCGAACCATCCGCGTTGTATCGGACCAGAGAGAAGTCAAAGTCCGCGAGGTTCGATGCCCCGGCAACGATGACCTTACCGTCGCTCTGGACGACGCTGTCAAAACCGAAGTCCAGTGCGCTGCCGGGCACCGGCGTCGTGACACTGCCATCACCGCCGGCTCCAAAGTACGGACGAGTGTTGACCGGAAGCGCGGCGAGCACGTTTATGGCAAATTCGGACGTGTCTCCGTAGTCGCCTAAGCCAAGGTCAACCGTCGCCGTGGCAGTGATGACTTCGCCTGCTGCAACGGTTTCGGAAAGCACCGCACTAAATGCCGCAACGCCACTGCCGTTCGTGGTCGTGCTCACCGACCCCAGGTACCGCTCGGCCTCTCCGTAACTTGAGGCATCACCGGTCGAACTGGCAAAGAACTCAATCCGGTAGTCCTGAGTCAGACCATCGGTGTCGAGCGTGCCGTCGATTGTGATCGTCGAGGAACCGTCGGTTACGGCAGTCGCAAGCACCGGGAAGTTCTGGTAATCGTTCGGGCCGGTATCCGCATCATCGGCGTCGTTGGCGTTCACGCCAAATCCATTCTCCGTGGCGCTCGCAAGGTCAATCCCCAGATCCGTATTGGCGAAGATGAGATTCCCAAGCAGGGCGTTTCCGGTGCCCGCCGTTGAGAGCAGCTTGATTCCGCCCGCGTCGTTATACGCAATGATATTTCCCTCACCGGCTGCCGTTCCGCCGACGCGATTGTTTGCGGTGCCGCTGCCTTGAAGCAGGATGCCATCTCCACTGTTGCCAATGTCCGACGAGCCATCCACGCCGACGCCGATGAAGTTCCCTTCGATGACGTTCGACTCGGGAGTGCCTCCGACGTCAAGAATGTCAATGCCGGCTCCAGCGTTGCCGCCGATCACGTTCTTTTCATCCGTGCCCGTTCCACCGATCTGGTTGTTGTCGGAATCGCCGATGATCAGAATGCCGCGCGCCGCATTGCCGAGCGAGGTGTTCCCCGAAGACGTTGTTCCGATGTAGTTGCCTTGCACCGTCACGTTGCTCGACGAGAACAACAGGATTCCACTTGCACTGTTGTCAGAGATGATATTCCGATCCGTCGTGTCCGGTCCGCCAATCGTCACGCCGTTGGAACTGGTCACATTGATGCCGTTTATGGTGTTGCCGCGCCCCGTCGTTCCATCCGGATCGAGCCCGATGTAGTTGCCTTCGATCACCGAGTTGGCAGACGAGTCCAGCGTGATGCCGTTACTCAGGAACTGATTGATCGCCAACCCTCGGACTGTCGACCCACCGCTGCCCGCGATGAGCCGCAAGCCATCGACCCCGCCCGCACTGCTTCCGTCGAGTACGATGATCGGCGTCGTGCCGAAATCAATGTCGGTCGTGCCATCGATGATCACGGTGTCGTCGATTTCCGGCAGAGCCGATGTCAGGCTGATGGTGTGTGCTCCGCCAGCCAGTGCTTCACCAATCTCGAAGTGAATCTCGTCCGGCGTGGTCCCGTTCGTCGTGGCATTGGCGGCCGTGATTGCTTCCCGTAATGAGATGCCGTCTCCCCCGTCATCCATATACAACGCGGCCAGCGATGTGACCGTTCCGTTGATCAGATCATTGGTATTCGTCACCTCGATGATGCCCGTGCCGGTAATGCTGGCGGTTGTGCTGAATTCCGACGTATTGCCGAGCGGGTCTGTGACCGTTGACGTGATGAATTCGCCCGGAAACGCCGTGGCCGCGATCGCTTCATTGAAGGCAACGATGTCGCCACTGGCGTCGGTCATGATTGTCGCGCTGCCCAGATATCGACCGCCGACACCCGTTGTGCTGGTCGAACTGGCGAAGAAATCGAATTCGTAGTTCGTGCTGGGCGTTCCGTAATAGAACTCGCCAACGAACGTCACAGTCGTGCCGTCGGTCGTCGACGGGTACGGAAACGGCGGGTTCTGTTTGTTATTGGGACCGGTATCGACATCGTTGACGTCTCGGCCATCGTGTCCGTCGTTGCCCAGGTCGATGGCAAGCACTGCATTCAAGTAAATATCGTTGCCGCGAAAAGCGTTGCCGGTGCCGTCCAGCGCAGTGATTCCGTTTTTCGCGTTGTGGACGATTCGGTTGCCCGCACCGCTCGCCGTTCCACCAATCGTGTTGTTGGAAGAGCCGCTGTCCAGTTCGATTCCGGTCTGGTTGCCTCGATCGTCAACGCCCGTTGCATTTGTTCCGATGTAGTTCCCTACAACTGTGTTGCCGGACGCGTTGTGAAATGCGATTCCGGCGCCGGTATGGTCCGCGATGTAGTTGCGTTCGGCTTCTGTGAGTCCACCAATCGTGTTGCCGGTCGCTCCTGCCTCGACGATGATTCCGTCGTCTCCGTTACCCAGCGCGGCGCCGTTAATATCCAGGCCGATGTAGTTCCCGACCACGCTGCTATTTCTGACGTTGTCCAGGTCGATTCCGTCGTCAAGGTTGCCGGAGACGACGTTCCGGTCTTCCGAACTGGTGCCGCCAACGGTGACGTTGTCGGAATAGATAACGTCGATGCCGTCGTAGTTCGCGGCCGCGCCCGTACCCGCGACATTCACTCCCACGAAGTTGCCTCGCACGACGAGATTGTCCGCTCCGATCGCCTTGATGCCCGTACCTGTGACGAAGTCATTGACGACAAGACCCTGAATCTTGATATCGTCGGCCGTGGCGAACAGCCCGTTCACACCAAACGCCGCTGAGCTGCCTTCGAGCCGAATGATCGGCGTTGTTGAGTAAAGCGGCTGCGAGCGGCCATCGATCGTCACCGCGTCGGTCAGCGCGGGGAGCGCCGACAGCAGGCTGATAGTTTGAGTGCCACCACCACCGATGCTGAACTCGATTGAGTCCGGCCCGCCGGAGTTGGTCGTGTTGTTCGCCGCGAGGATTGCTTCGCGCAGAGAAATCTCGCCACCATCACTGGCGATCAGGTTGTCAATTGAAGACGTATCGCCGTCGACAACGTCTTCGGTGGAGTCGACGACCAAGGTGTGAGCAGCTGACGATTGTGACGCCGCGGGTGCCACATAAGTGACGCTGAGAATCGGAGGCGTCGTCCCTTCGGAACTGTCGAAGTCCCATCCGTTTGTGTTTGTCGTGACAATGGCCCAGCCGAGATTCGTCGTTCCATTGGCCCACTCGGCGACCGATCCCTCAAGCCCCGTGATTGTCTCTGTGCCGGACGATGCCGGATCAATGACGGACGACTCGATTGCCGAGAGGTAGTCGGTTCCGGATTGAAGCCCGGTACTCAGAGAATTCCAGGTCGACGACTCGTCCCAGTCTGTCTGCATGCGGTGGAGGTCGTAGGTATTGCCGGATGCACCGGGGTTGCTGACATCGACGGTCAGGCTGGCGCTGGTGATGGTCGATCCCCACGGAATCTGCCCCGCGCCGTCGCCAAACAGGCTATCGAATCGGATCAGTGCCTGAGACGGAAAACTGACGTCGACAGCGTCCACTTCGATACGCGCTGAAGCACCGAAGTCGGTATCTGGCGAGTCGCCGCTCAGATACGTGTCCTGCGTGCCGGTGTAGCCGCTGACGTTGTGCTGGAACGTCGCGACGATGCTGGAGCTGACCGGCTTGATCGAGATTCCGCCGATGGCCCAGCCGGTGCTGTCGGTCCATGTCCACGACATGTCGACGGACGCGGCTCCGGCTTCCGTGCTGGCGCCGCCGTTGGACTCGACGCCCGTGAACAGATCCCATTGTTCGGTCTGACCGGCACCGGGGACCAGGTTCTGATCCAAAGCATTCACCGTGACGACGCCGAAGACCAGTTCGTCCGCCGCCGAGCTGACCGCGACAGTGCCGTTCGTGTCATCGCCCGATGCCGAAGCGAAGGTGCCCAGCGGCGTTGTCTGATCGACATCGGTGAAAGTCATCACGCCGACATTCGCGTCACCAGCGCCGCTGAGCGTCACGATGACGTCGAACGTGCCGACCGAGGGGGCAACCAGCGAGAAGATTTCGACAGTTCCTCCATCCGAAGACACCACGAACCCTTCAGACGTCAGCTTGCTGCCGTCATAGGTGATCGAGCTGACCGACGGCGGAAAATCTTCCCCGATGGACACGCCGACCAGCATCAGTCGATTGCTGCCGGAAGTGGTGTGGGAAATGTTCAGCGTCGATCCCGTCGTCGATCCGGTCGAGGTCGAGTCTACGGCAACGTTCAGCAGATGCCCCCAGTTGTCCTGAGCGTCCTGACTGAACGCGATCTGCGTTTCGATCTGCCCCGCCGAGTATTCCAGGTCCCAGTCTGCTCCAAAGATGGCGTGACCGGTGTCGTCGTTACTGGCGGCCACATCGGCCTCAGTCAGTGCACTGATCGAATCGACCAGTTGTTGCCCATCGGAACTGGCGGCCAGATCACAGCCGTAGAACAGCAGGTCGGCATCGGACGAGAGTGCATTCGCCCAGCCGGCGATCTCTCCGGCGTAGCCGCTCAGGTTGTCCTGAGTCAGCCATGTCGAGCCGAGCTTGATCGCGGTGTCGGTGCCGTGCGACACAACATGCATGGCATCGACGCCAGTGCGCCCAGCCAGCGCTTCGGTGATCTGCTCGATGCCGTCACGCGAGTTCTGCAGCAGCACGACTTCGAATTCACGCGAGGAATTGTCGTTCGACCACAGGTCATCCAGAAGCTGCTGGTAGTCGTCGACGCTCGTGTCGACAAAGACGAGTTCCTGGCGGACGGTCTGATCTGAGCGGGTCGTCGACAGGTCGCCTGTTTCCGCATCACGATTTGTCGAGGAGTCCTCTCGCACCGCTTGCAGGTCTGTCTCAGCAATGACGGCATCGACATCAGTCGCGTTCGGAGAAGCTGTGTCGGCGGATGATTGCCCGGTGCTCAGACTGGCAGAGTCGAAGGTGTCCATCTGCCCGGCCGACGAAGCAGACGCGGCAGCTTCCATAACCACTGCCGCGGGCGACGCGCTGAGCAGGACACGGTCCTCGAGCTGTTCCAGTTCGAGCGGTCGTGATGATGGTGACTCCTCGGGCGTCTGAACGGCTCGCATGACACGGTCGAGCAGCTCGTTGAACGCCAGCGAAGTTCTCAGTTTCAGATCATTGAGATTAATAGACAAGGCCACCCCTATAGAAAATCTCTGCGCAGTTTCCCCTGCTTGAATCTACGACACGAGGGGTTTGCGGCTGGGATGGCGGCTGTCAAATGGCGTGTTTTGTGACAGTTGACTCCGGCTGTGAGGGTTTTCCCGCGCCGTGCTGGAGACCCGAGTGATCCGGCATCGATATGACCATCGTTTTCTGGTGGCAGACTTTTTGTGTCGCGGGTCACACGCTGATACCAGGTTTTGCGTCGGTCCCGCGCCGGAGTTGATCGCATCCGTGTTTGAATGCACGCGGCGGAATTCCCACAACAGCAGGCGGATCCCGCCGATTTCCGTACCCCTCAAACCGGATATTGTCTGGTGGTTCGGCCGTCTTTATCCGATGCTTGTCTGAGCTGAGTTGTCTCCTCCAAACCGGGACTCGCGTCGGCCTCGTTAAGATCGTCGGCGGAGACGTACACCCGACGCTCAGCTTTCAGATCGCATCAGGTACTGACATGACTGCTCAATCAAACCTCGACCCGCTTCGTATGGACCGCCGCGCTGCTTTGCAGATCGGTACCGGTTTGTTCGGACTCCATCTGCCAGGCTTCCTGCAGGCTGTTCGGGCTGGGGCTGCAGACCGCGACATCTCCTGCCTGTTTATCTTCCTGGCTGGAGGTCCTTCTCACTTCGAGTCGTTCGATCCAAAACCGGATGCGCCGCCGGAAATCCGCGGCATCTGGAACCCCACGTCGACCAGTGTGCCCGGCACATTCATCTGCGAAAAGATGCCGTTGATGGCGAGCCGCATGCACAAGGTCGCGATCGTTCGGTCGTGGCAGGGCAAGAGCGGGTCACACGCAACCGGTTCACAGCACGTCGCCAGCGGCGCGTATCCACCGGCTGGCGGACAGCATGTTCCCAACTTTGGCTGCCTGGTCTCGGCACTCAAAGGCAATCAGGTTCGCGGAGTGCCGGCACATTTCGGACTGCCCGTGGCCACGCGATACACGAAACCGTCGGGATACCTGGGCACGGTGGCTGATGCCTTCGACATCAAAGGCGATCCGGCCAAACCGCAAGTGAAATTTGATGGACCATCACTGCCCGAGGACCGTTTCGAGGATCGACAGTCGATGCTGACGCAGCTCGACAATCTTTCGCGGCTGGCCGAAACCGAAAGCGGGTCCATCGAAGCCCACGACAAGTTTTCAGACGAAGCTGTCGCGTTGTTGACCAGTGGGGCCATGCAGCGGGCCATGAACCTGGACGAGGAGTCGCTCCAGACACGAGAGCGTTACGGGGACAACATGTATGGGCGTCGCGTGCTGTTGGGTCGTCGTCTGCTCGAAGCGGGTGCTCGATTCGTCACCATCAACCAGGCCGTTCAGGGCGGTCTGTTCGGAGCCGGTACAACAAATGGCACCTGGGACAACCATCATCTGCTGTTCGAATCGATGATGTCGTTCGAACACGAGCCGGCCAGCATCCCCGGCAGCTACAAGTGGCACTCAACCAAAGGGCCGGGCAATCTGCCGCAACTCGACATGTCGCTGTCGACGGTGCTGGATGATCTGGAAGATCGCGGCATGCTCGACACCACGCTGGTCATGGCCATGGGCGAGTTCGGACGTACGCCGCGGATCAATAAGAATGCTGGCCGCGACCATTACCCCAGCGCCGGCAGCGTGTTACTGGCAGGGGCTGGGATCAGTGGTGGAGCCGTCGTTGGTGCCACCGATCGCAAAGGCGCAGCTCCGAAAACGCGCCCGCGGACTCCCGAAGATTTTGGAGCGACGATCTTCCATGCGCTGGGAATCGATCATCACCGCACGTTCTTCCCGCGGATCACGCGTCCGACGCCGATTTCGGATGGCCAGGTCATCACCGAGCTGTTCGCCTAGAGATCCCGAGACAACGCCATCGCGGTTGGCCGAGTCATCCAGACTGGAAACTGCGAACTAGTCGAGCAACGGCAGAATCACGCCGGCGTGCCAGTAATCTTTGAGTTCCCGGACAAGGTGCAGGAACTTCTCCAAGTCGACCGGTTTGGTCATGTAGCCCTCAACATGTAGCTGCTCGCTGGCCAGGTAATCGTCGTAGTCTGTTGAGCCAGTGAGGACTACGACTGGAATCTCGCGGAGTGACTCGTCCGCTTTGATTTCCGTCAGAATTTCGCGGCCGTCCTTGCGCGGCAGGCCCAGATCCAGCAGGATCAAATCAGGGCGTGGGGCACGTGCGAAGCGACCTCGCTGATACATGAAATCCAGCGCGTCGATGCCGTCGGACAGCCAGGTGATGCGGTGCTGGACGTTGCCGTTCTTAAGAGCGCCCATCGTGATGCGCGCAGAGACCAGGCTGTCTTCGACAAGCAGAATCTCGATCGGACGTCCCACGGCTTGTGATGCAGACATGACGACACCTCATTCCGCGTCGGGATCGGGTTCGACAATGGCGGGGCGGTCTTCCAGGTTCTCGCTGATCTTCGGATAGACCACGTTGACAACAACCCAGTAGATGGCGATCAGGACCACGACGACGATCGCAAGGTACACGATCAGGCCGAATCCACCGAGCACACCTTCGGTCATGTTCTTCAACCACCGCCACCGCTTGCGCCGCGTTTGCTCCTTGTCGAGCTTCGCGTACATGTCCTTCATGTGGTCGGAGCGTACATGTTCGGTGGTCTTTGCCAGACGTTTCTTCATCAACGCCTGAAACTCGTTGTAGGCCGCCAGCGCCAGGAATCCGCCGCCCTGGTCTTTCTTCTGGGCCTGGGCCTTGACGTCGAGTGCCTCGGCCAGGATTCCCTGCTGGACCTGGCGTGTCGTCATTTCCTTAACCTGCGCCTCTCCCTTCTTGTTCGTGAAGCGGACGTACCAGACCGCTTTGTCCTGAGTTGGTGACTTCTGCTCGGTCGCTGTCGCGTCCTCTTCGGAAGTTCGGTATCCCGGCATCGTCTGTCCGGCACCACCGGACGTGGCACCGGCGCCGGTCGCGGAAACAGTTGATCGTGACCGAGTACGAGCCGAACGTGCCCCTCCCGCCGCATCCGCACCGTCGATGATACTTAGCGTTTCATTCTCGAGGCCAAGTTTCTCCAGGTCGGCGATCATCTCGCCACAGGATGAGTACCGGTGCTTCGCTTCCTTCTGGATCATCTTGTCGATCATCAACGCCAGTCGTTCAGGCACCTCCGGATTAATTTTGCGGACGGATTCATACTTGCCCTGTTCTTTGGCAATGATCAGTTTCAGAACAGAATCACCCTTGAAGGGCAGCTCGCCACTCAGGAAATAATAAAAGGTACAGCCCAGAGCGTAGATGTCCGTCCGATTGTCAACGTGCTTAGCATCGCGAGCCTGCTCGGGCGGCATGTACAGCGGCGTGCCCAGACCTGTGCCGCTCTGCGTCATCGACATATCTTCGTCATCAAGCGCTTTGGCCAGGCCGAAGTCCGCCACCTTCACAACGCCTTTTTTGTTGACAAGGATGTTGTCGGGCTTGATGTCGCGGTGGATGAGGTTCAACTCGTGCGCGTGATTCAGAGCGTCGGCGCATGCAAGCACCACGTTCATCGCATCACCCACAGAGAGCTTGCCGCGATCATCCATCCAGTCCTGCATGCTTTGACCATCGATGTACTCGATGGCGGCATAGTGCAGGCCCTTATCGGACTCGGCCGCATAGACCTTCACGGCGTTGGCGTGATCAATCTTGGCCATGGCCCGGGCTTCACGCACGAACCGTTCCACGAAGCCAGCTTTCTTGGCCATCTCCTTGGACAGAATCTTCAGAGCGACAAGGCGATCCAGGCTGACCTGATTGGCGAGATAGACTTCGCCCATGCCTCCCTGACCAAGTTTTTTCATCAGCCGAAAGTCGCCGAGCTGCGTGACTTTTTTCTTGCTGGAGCGGGGCCGTCCGTCTGCGCCCTTCGACGTACCGGTAGACGACTTCTGCCCGGACTGTGTGCGACTGGCCTGAGGCTCAGCCGTCTCGCCGAGCTCGTTGGCCGGTTTCTGCTCCGGATCGGACATCGCTCAGTATCAGCCTGAAAGGAGAGGGGACATCGAATTAATCAGAAACTGATGAAATGCACCGTCGATTGGATTCCGGCGTGCGGAGCCCGCGAGCCAGTCATTATGTGAAGCCGATTTCAATGACGCAAACAATAAGGCTCGCATCGATCTCCAGATGCCGTTGGCGCAGTCGAGGGATTCCGGTTCTCCACGCGAGAACCGTCGTCCGACTGGACCATCCGTTAGCCGCCGGACGCAAGTGTGACGAATTCCAGTTTGTCACCGGTGTTCAGTACGCGGCCTGAATATCCCGTCAGCGGTAGCTTCTCGTCGTTCACGAATCCCGGCAAATAGGGATACATCTCGCCGCGATCGTTGACGAGCCGGATTTTCAGGTCGGGAAAACGCTCGAACAGCTCAGCCATCACTGCGCCGACCGTTCTGGCCTGCGTGTCAAACTGGTATTCGTCGCCAGCGAAGCGGGCCAGACTTCGAGGAAGTTCGACGGAAACGCTCATGTTGTAGACCTCCGCTGTTTGTGGTGGCTTTCTGTCGGCCGGGCATGATATCGAGTGCGTCAGTCAGGTGCCCGATGGGGACGGCCTCGCGCAGCCAGAATTCGAATTCCCGTTCGAAACCGGTAACAGTGTGTTCGAAAAATACTCAATTCCAGACCAGTTATGCAGCCGACAGCGACGTTGAGCTGCATCAATGCGACGACGACGAGCCGGCGATAGAATCGAAGTCTCCAGACAATTCGTGATCTTCATTCGATCGAGTCGTGTGATTCCATCCGCAGTGAAACTCATTCGGAAGCTGTATGTCCAAAGTCAATGCGATCGCCAAACGGATCATTGCCAACGTTGAAAACGTGATCATCGGCAAGCGTCAGGAGGTTCTGCTGGCCCTGACATCGGCGTTCGCCGAGGGACATCTTCTGCTGGAAGATGTGCCCGGTGTAGCCAAGACGATGCTTGCCCGAGCCCTTGCGATCAGTTTCGGGTGCGATTTCAAGCGCATTCAATGCACTCCCGACCTGCTGCCCAACGACATCACCGGCGCATCGATTTTCAATCCGAAAACGACCGAGTTTGAATTCCGCGCCGGACCGCTGTTCACGCACGTGCTGCTGGCAGACGAAATCAACCGCACGACACCGCGTACGCAGGCAGCTTTGCTGGAAGCCATGGCCGAAGGTCGCGTTTCCGTGGATGGCGAGACGTACCTGCTGGATCAACCGTTTCTGGTTGTGGCCACACAGAACCCGGTTGACCAGGAAGGCACGTTTCCGCTTCCGGAAGCTCAGCTTGATCGTTTCCTGATGCGATTGAGCCTGGGTTACCCGGCGCGCGAGCAGGAGGGCGAGATGCTCGATCGCCTGCAGTTTTCGCATCCGATCGAGTCACTTCAGCCGGTTGTTTCGGCCGACGAGATTGTCGCCTGCCAGGCAGCCTGCCGAGAAGTCAAAGTCGATCCCAAGGTGCGCAACTACATTCTTGATCTGGTTCATGCGACGCGTGATCACGACGACATTCTGCTCGGCGGTAGCCCTCGTGCATCGATCGCGCTGTTTCGCGCGTCGCAGGCACTTGCTGCCATTCGGGGCAACGCGTTTGTCCTGCCGGACGACGTGAAGCGAGTTGCTCCGCCGGTGCTTACACATCGGATCATTCTGCGTCCCGAGAGCCGATTGCGACGAATCACGGCGACAAAAGTGGTCGAGGAGATACTGGCGGAATCATCGGTACCGACAATGAAGGGCGGATCGGATTTGCTGTGAGTTGTGTTCCTGAGCGAGTCCTCGACGGATTTGAGGACGAGCGAGCGGGAACGGGGAACTGTTGCTGATGCGATGGCTATTGGGATCCATTCTGCTGTTGCTGATCGGGATCGCCCTGCAACTGGGGCTTCTTGTCTATTCGATGTACGCGCTGCTGGGCGTCATTCTGTTGAGCCGGTTTCTGGCACGGCAGTGGATTGAAGGGCTCACCGCCGACCGTGAGTGCAACCGCGTCGTGGCCGAAGTTGGAGATCGCGTGGCGGTTGTGGTCAACGTACGGAACTCATCCAGCCTGCCAGTTCCCTGGTTGATCGTTGAAGACTCCTTGCCGCGAACCGCGCTGACGCAAAAGCCCGCACGGCTGAAAGTTGAAGGACGTCGCATTCAACTGGCGCAGATCGGTCCGCATGGGACGCTGCCTCTGCTGTATCAGGTGACGTGTCAGATGCGGGGCTATTACCAGATCGGTCCGCTGATGATCGAAAGCGGAGACCTGTTCGGTCTGCACCGACGCTATCGGATTTTGACTGAGCCTCAGTTTGTGCTGGTGTACCCGAAAGTCATCCCACTGGTGGGCTATGACCTGTCCTCGCGGCGACCGATCGGTGAAATTCGGATGACGCATCGCCTGTTCGAGGATCCGACGCGCATCGCAGGCGTGCGTGAATACCAGCGTGGCGACGCTCTCAACCGCATCCACTGGAAAGCGACGGCTCGTACCGGAACGCTGCACAGTCGCATCTTTGACGCATCGACAGTCGCGGGTGCGACGATCGTGCTCGATTTCCACCAGGACACGTATCCGGCTCAGGGCGAGCCGCATCGATCGGAGCTGGCCGTTACGGCCGCAGTTTCCCTCGCAAACGCTGTCTGCCAGCTCGGCCAGCAGATCGGATTCGTGTCGAACGGACGAGACGCCGCCGATCGGATTCGTACGGAAGGCTGGAAGCACGAATTTCGTACTCGCGATGCTGCGCAGAAGGACTTCGGCATGGAGGACGAAAACGATCGACTGCAACCGGTCGTCGTTGAAACGCAGCGTGGTGTTGAGCAGTTTCAGCGCATTCGCGAGGCTCTGGGCCGACTGGAACTCACGGACGGACTCACATTTTCGCAACTGCTGATCGAGGCAGCCAGTCGCATGCCGCGAGATGCGACAGTCATCGCCATCATGGGTGATGTATCGACTGAGTCTGCGATAGCGCTCGGGAATCTGCGTCGCAACGGGTATGCCGTGACGGCGATCGTCGTGCTGCAGGGCGGCGGCGGTTCCGAGTCATTTGGTCATGCCAGCGGAACACGATTTCTCGATGCGGACGGAATGGTCGACAAGATCGGTCGGCTGATTGCTGAAGGCATCGAGGTTCGTCACGTCGATCACGAAGCGGCAATCGGGCAATTGTGCTCCGAACAGCTCGTGCGATGAGTCACACGACGCGGCATGACGACAATGTTCTTCCCATCAGCGAGTCGAAGACGAAGTGCGAACTCGTGATGTGAGAGAGGACCGCGTCACTTCACCACAACCTCGCGGGCGAATTGCCGCGCTGCCTTGTACGCATGCCGCATGACAAAGAGACGCGTCTCGATCTGCTCTTCCGTGAAATACCGACCCGGTTCACTTGGCGGGAGCCCGGCCAGATTCAAAGTCAGTGGCAACAGGTCAAGAAACTCTTTGTAGCGTCTCTGCACTTCGTTCGGGTCGGCCACGATGACTCTCCTTGCGCGATTCTCCAGGCGGGCGACGGATTCGTTACGCCAAGTCACTCTCCGGAATGATTCAGCGCCGATTCATGTACTTCTTCAGCACGTCGGCAGCCGGATTCGGTGCCGCTGGCTTGGCGACGGCCTCTCCGTCCTCGTCCTTGGACGGCTCCGGCTCCTTGAGTCCCGTTTCTCCGGGCTCTGGCAGTTGCGTCTGTGGGGCGGCGACCGACGTCGCCTCGGTTTCGTCTTCCTCATCCTCCTCTTCGACCGGCTGATACTGCGGCTGAGGTACCGCGTAGCCCGCCGGCTGCTGAGGTTGAGGATACTGTGGCATTCCGTAGCCGGGCTGTGGCATTCCATATCCCGGTTGCGGCATTCCATAACCCGGTTGTGGCATTCCGTACCCTGGCTGTGGCATTCCGTAACCTGGTTGCGGCATTCCGTAGCCCGGTTGAGGTACTCCGTAGCCGGGCTGTGGCATTCCGTAACCGGGCTGTGGCATTCCAGGATACGGCTGCTGCGGCATTCCGGGATACGGTTGCTGCTGAGGCACGCCACCCATCTGTTGCTGAGCAGCGGCGGCCTGCTGTGCCGCCAGTGCCTGTTGTGCCGCTTGATCCGGTTCCACTGCGGCCGGTTGTTGCTCTGCGACCGGTTGTGGGTCGGCAGCAACGGCCGCTTCTTCTGTCGACTCGGCCACGGCTGGCTCTGCTGCTGGTTGTTCTGCTCCAGTCTTGACAGTGGTGTCGGACAGCGGCTGCTCTGTCAGCTCATCTTTTGATGCGATCACGGCGGTGTCGCCCGACATCACGGCGGTTTCCGCCAGCGAGCCAGCGTCTTCAAGGCCGAAGCCCTCAAGCGAGAATTCGCTGCCACCGCCTTCTGAACCGCTGGAGTTTGTCTCAGCTTGATCGACAAACTGGATCACGAACTCCAGCCCGCCAACTGTCAGTTGATCCCCGTTACTGGCGGGCTGACTGCCAATGATTCGCGTGCCGTTCAGATGTGTCCCGTTCGAGCTGCCAAGGTCACGCACACGAACTGAGAAGTCATCGATGGTTATTGCGCAATGGTGGCGACTGACCGATTCACTGTTCGGTCGAAGATGGCAATCGTGTTCACGGCCGATCAGAAACTTCTTCGTGCTGAGCGGTATGAGTTTGCCGTCCTGTTTGCCGCCAACAACTTTGAGCACTGCATTCAACATGCACGTGTCCCCAAAACGGACTGAAAAACCTCCGTAGTCGGAACGGGGAGAGAGATTCCTCCACCGACTGCCCCGCCAGAAAAAGGCGGAGACGGTAACGACGGCTTAACGTGAAATGAAGCCGCCTGAAAAGTCATGTCGGGACGGAGTAAAACGAGATATGACGTGGGAGAAAAAAACAACTGAGAACCGCCAGAGAGACGGCAACAGCTACGCTATCAGTGAATCTGAAGATTGTCAACGAGCTGGGCAATGGCGAACCAGACACCGAAACCGAGTGGGTTCTGGAAGCAAAATGCGAACCAGTCAATCGGAATCGTGAGAGTGAAGGAACTTCGAAGTCTCCAGTGATGGGTTGCGCTACATCTCCCATACTCCCTGACTTCCATACGGCTCCGGGCTCGGAAAACCAACGGGCAATCGTGCCGGAAATCGAGAAATCCGCATCTTGCTGGTTTAACGGCAATCCGAAGTCCGATTTGCGTTGGAATCTCGCTCTGGTTCCTGGGTCTCGTCGGATTCCACGTCGTCATTCACGTTGGCATGCGGACTAGCTGGCGCTTCAATGTCGTCCCGGGTCAGTCTCGTCTCTCGCAATCGAGACTCAATGCGAGAGATGATGTGCTGAGCGCCAGGTTCGGACTCGTAAAGCACCAGCAATCCTGTCAGTAGTTCAAGCGCCGCTTCTGCCTCGCCGCTTTGCAGCAGTTCGTCAGCCCGGGCCAGGCCATCGCTGCCGAGTCTGTAATCCTGGGAATCCCGTCGCCGCCGGTCTGTCAGATTCGTCAGACGATCGTCGATCTGTTTCAGTTCCTCAGCGCGCGACTCATCATGCTGAATGACGGTGCCCAGCGCCCGAAGTATCTGCTCCTCGCGTGCTACGTCCCCGAGCCTTCGGTACGAGGCGGCGAGCCGAATAAATCGATCGACCTCGTCACGATACGTCGTCGTCGGTGTGGTCACTGTTGATGAACCCATCACCTGGAACCACACGACTCCGCCCAGAATGACCAACGCGAGACACACTACCAGTACCCAGGTCTGATCGAAAAACTCTCCGATTGGTGACTTCCGCTGCGAATTCGAAATCTCCGCCCGGAACACATTGCGCATCAGGGTGGCCGGACCGGGGCCGGCCGCAGGGTCTCTGTGAGCGTCGACAACGGTTGCGTCGATGACAGGGCGAGCAGCTGCGGTTGCCGCGACAGGACCGTCACCGTCGAGGACTCCGCGGGACTCTGTTTCATGTGCGGATGCCAGTTCGACGCGACGAACCACCTCGCGCAATCGTAACGAGACGATGTGAGCATCAGGGTGACGATCGTCCGGGTCCTTCTCCAGCAACTTGCACACAAGATCTTCAAGCAGACGCGGCGTCTCCGGCGCATATCGACTCGGTCGATCGAACCTGGCGGTCAGGTGTTTGCGCAGGATGTCCAGCGATGTCTGACCGGTGAATGGCGGACGCCCTGTCAGCATCACATACATCACCGCTCCAAACGAATACAGGTCGCTCTTCTTTGTGCAGCGCCGGCCTTCGGCCTGTTCGGGCGACATGTACTCGGCCGTGCCAATGATGCCCCCGGTAACGGTCAGTCGCTGAGTCGCGAAGACCTGAGCGACACCGAAATCCGTCAGCTGTACGACGCCGTCACTGCCGATCAGCAGATTGGAAGGCTTCAAATCCCGATGCACGATCCCAGCCGCGTGTGCCGCTTTTAACGCCGAGCAAATCTGCAAAGAGATATCGACGACCTGGTCCCAGCTCAGACGTTTGCGCTCGCTCAGCAATTGCCCGAGGGTCACGCCCTCGACGTATTCCATCGAGAAGTACATCTGGTCGGTCTCGGGATCCGTCCCGCTTCCAAACAGCGACACGACGTGCGGACCGCTTAGTTTCTGCATCGCTTCGATCTCTCGATTGAAGCGTTCGATGATTTCCGGCTCGCGCGCCAGGCTCGCGGACAGAACCTTGACCGCGGCGATCTGCCCCGTGCCCCGTTCGCGGCCCAGATACACTGTGCCCATGCCTCCGGCCCCCAACCGGCGCTCGATGTCGAACGGGCCAATCGATTCGGGCAGGACGGGTTCGGGTACTGCATCCCGCGGAGGGCTGTCTGGTTGAATGCTGGTGGCAGTCGTCACAGCCGGATTGGATCGGATGGATTCGCCCGGTCGAGCCTGAGTCCTGTAATCCCAGAGAACATCGGCCGGGGGATCCAACTGCGTCTGATCAGCGTCCGGCTGAGACTCGTGGGGATCAGGTTGCTCGCGGGTCGTGGTCACCTGCAGTACTCCCGTGACAGTTTCAGTCACCTTCGCCATGATCGGTCGCAAACTGCCCGGCGCCAACACATTCCACCTGAAGGCAGAATCGCAGCACGGTCAACTGGAGACGAAATGACTCGCGACCAACTTACGACTCCGGAGCAAGTCAGGCGGGCGTGCCGTTCCGGTGAATGGACCGGACAGACATCCGGTCTGGCTCCGAAGTTTGCTCAGGCGAATCTGGTTGTGCTGCCGCAGGAAGACGCGTTCGACTTTCTGCTGTTCTGTCAGCGTAATCCGAAACCCTGTCCGCTACTGGAAGTGACCGAACCGGGATCACCGATACCTCTGCGATTGGCTCCGGATGCCGACTTGCGCACCGATCTGCCTCGATATCGTGTCTGGCGGAACGGCGAGATGACTGACGAGCCGACATCGATCACCACCTGCTGGCGCGATGACCTGGTCAGTTTCCTGATTGGCTGTTCGTTCACGTTCGAGGCGGCACTTCTTGATGCGGGTCTTCCGATTCGGCACATAGAACTGCAACGTAACGTTCCGATGTTCCGCACGAACATCCCGTGCGTTCGCGCCGGCCGTTTTCACGGTCCGCTGGTTGTGTCCATGCGACCGCTGCGTGCCGCGGATGCCATTCGAGCTGTGGAGGTCACCAGTCAGTTTCCCGAAGTGCACGGCGCACCAATCCACATAGGGCTTCCCCACCAGATCGGGATCAGCGACCTGCAGTCGCCCGACTTCGGCGACCCCGTACCGGTTGCAGATGACGAACTTCCCGTGTTCTGGGCATGTGGCGTGACACCTCAGGCGGCTGTCATTGCCGCGCAGCCGGAGTATGTCATCACGCACAGCCCGGGTTGCATGTTCGTCACCGACATGCCCGACTCGGGATTGCGTGGTTAAGCGGTATCCAGCGCGGTTGAAGGTGTATCCGGGCCGGGGTATTATCCCTCGCCCCAAACGATGGCGTGGACAGGATTTCCGGCGAATGGCCGCGTGATTCCGACGCCCGGTTTCAGTGCAGGAACTCGTACTTCATGGCGGAGACGGCCAGTCCGGGTGATGCCCGGGAACACAGCGATCTCGTACACCAGATCGTCCAGACGCTCACGGAAAATGGCATTGTCGGTCTACCCACCGAAGCAGGCTATGTGACCGTTGCGTCTGCCCTGTCTGCGGATGCCGTGTCCCGACTGCCACAGCGACCGACGGATCATGCCGCACTGCTGGTCCGGTCGATTGATGAAGCGAGTGACTTTCTGCCGCAGCTTGACACGACCGGTCGACGACTACTGCGACGCTGCTGGCCGGGGCCGGTGTTCCTCGAAGTTCCGGCCGAAGCGACGGCTGGTGGCTTGTTCGATTCTCTCAGCGATGGCGTCCGAACTCGTCTCGTTAACGAAACGGTGACGTGCGGATTTCCCTCAGAATCTCTGTTCCACGATGTCGCCCGGCTTGTATCGGCTCCCCTGGTCGCAAGCATTCCGGTCGAGCCGGTGGCAGAAGTGAGCGCAGACCAGGAGCCGGACGACGTTGACCTGTTTGTGAATACGGGTGAGGTGCAGTTTCCGGATGGGCCGACTGTCGTGCGTCTGACCGAGTCCGCACCGTATGTCACGCGCGAGGGAGTCGTGCATGCCGCGAGCATTCAGCGCATGACTGCCCAGGTGATTCTGTTCGTCTGCACGGGCAATACGTGCCGCAGTCCCATGGCCGAAGGAATGTTTCGTCACCTGCTGTGCGAGCGGCTGAAGTGTGGCCCCGAGCAGTTGGATGACCACGGGTTAATCGTCGCATCCGCAGGTATCGCCGCCAGTTACGGAATGCCCGCGAGTCCGGAGTCGGCCGAGTTGATGGCCGAATCGGGCATCGATATTCGTGTCCACGAAAGCCAGCCACTCACGGGACGCTTGCTGAACCATGCTGATTTTGTCTACACCATGACGCGCGGGCATCGGAACGCCATCCTGGCTCAACGGCCGGACCTGGCCGACTGTGTCCAGGTGCTGGCCCCGGATGGGTCAGATGTGCCGGATCCCATCGGTGGCGGCATGGATGAATACCGTCGCTGCCAGCACGCCATCGAAAGTCACATCCACCAGATCATCTCCCGCCTGTCGCTTCCATCGGAGTGACCGGCTTCCGAATGACCGCTTGCCGTCCCGCCGCAATGGTGGCCATGGCAGGCATTCTCAGCTCTCCATTGCCGCTGTTTTCTGGCACAGTGCAGGGCTCTCAGGTATTGATATGAAGATTGCTATTGGCAGCGATCACCGCGGAGTCGATGTGAAATCCCACATCCTTGAGACCGTGCGCGGTCTGGGACATGAGGGACAGGATTTCGGCCCGAACATTGATGGCAGTGTCGACTACCCCGATTACGGGGCCAAAGTCGCCGCAGCCGTGTCCGGTGGCGACGTGGACCGCGGGATCCTGATTTGTGGCACGGGCATTGGCATGTGCATCGTTGCCAACAAATTTGACGCAGTACGTGCCGCTCCGGTCCACGACGATCTCACCGCTCAGATGAGTCGGCAGCACAACGACTCAAACGTGCTGTGTCTGTCGGCCGACCTGATTGGTGAACAGGTACTGGATCGTCTCATCGAGATCTGGCTCAAGACCGAATTCGAAGGCGGTCGTCATCTGCGTCGCATCGAGAAGATTGGCGACATCGAAGCTGGCCGTACGGGGCTGGCATCGGAATCGGCCGGGGAGTAGTGAGGATTCACCTGTCACGACAGAGCATCATTGAGACGGAGTCGCCTTGAATGGATGTCGATTCGCTGAAGTTTGCCAGAACGCATGAATGGGTCTCGGTTGACGGCGACGTGGCCACCGTCGGCATCTCGCATTTCGCCGTGCAGGCCCTGACGGATCTCGTGTTCGCCGATCTGCCCGCTGCAGGGACAAACGTGACTGCTGCTGAAACGTGTGGCGAGGTCGAGAGCGTCAAAGCGGTCTCTGACATTTACGCGCCGGTCAGTGGCGAAATCACTGAGTCCAACGAAGGTCTGGCCGACGATCTGGATGCGCTGTCCGAAGACCCGTACGGTCGAGGCTGGATGATCCGCATTCGCATGTCGAATCCGTCAGAGCTCGACCAGTTATTCGACCGTGCCGCCTATGACGAGCATTGCCAGTCCGAACAGCACTGAATCGTTGGCCGGCATTGCTTGACCACTCTACGTCGAGTGTCAAACTACGCGCCGATTGAACGCCAGGCAGGACTTCGGGAGATGTCGGTTGAGCTATCTCTTTAGTACACCAGATGAGCAGCAGCAGATGCTCGCGACAATTGGTGTTGAAAGTGTTACGGCACTGTTCGATCAGATACCGGCCACGCTGCAGCTCAACCGCCCGCTTGATCTGCCGCCCGCCCTGTGTGAACTGGAGCTCGAGCAGTTCGTCCAGAAACAGGCTGAGAATAACCTCGGCCGGCACCACGTTTGTTTTCTGGGCGGCGGCGTGTACGACCACTTCATTCCGGCGGCCGTCGACGCGATTGCAGGACGCAGCGAGTTCTACACCGCCTACACGCCCTACCAGGCGGAAGCCAGCCAGGGGAGTCTGCAGGCGTTTTTCGAGTACCAGACGCTAATCTGTCAGCTCACGGGAATGGACGTCTCAAACGCCAGTCTGTACGAGGGCGGCACTGCCGTCAGCGAAGCCGTGTTCATGGCCATGCGCTGCACGCGTCGTCACAGCCGCATCGTCATTCTCGGCTCAGTACATCCCGACTACCGCCAGGTCGTCGAGACCTATCTGCAACGGCTCCAGTGTGAACTTGTCACGATCGACACTCCAGGCGGGACCGCCGACCTCGCCACTGTCGAAGCCGCCGTCAACGATCAGACCGCATGTCTGGTCATCCAGCAGCCCAACTTCTTCGGCTGCCTGGAACAGGCCGAACAGTTGGTCGACATCGCCCATCAGGCCGGTGCTCTGGCGATTGTTTCGTTCGACCCGATCAGTCTGGGCGCCCTGAAACGGCCCGGCGACATTGGCGCGGACATCGCCGTCGCCGAAGGCCAGAGTCTGGGCATTCCCATGCAGTACGGCGGACCCTTCCTGGGGATCATGACCTGTCGTCAGAAGTTCGTCCGTCAGATGCCGGGTCGGCTGATCGGCCAGACTGTCGACCGCGAAGGCCGCGACTGTTTCGTGCTCAACCTGCAGGCCCGCGAGCAACATATCCGTCGCGAGAAAGCCACCAGCAACATCTGCACGAACCAGGGACTGCTCGCGGTGCGAGCCACGGTGTATCTGTCGCTGCTGGGTCCGCAGGGACTGCAACAGGTCGCGGACCTGAGCTGCGGTAAGGCCCATTACGCCGCGAATCGACTCTGCGAAGTCGACGGGATCGACCTCGCATTTGATCGGCCCTTCTTCAAAGAGTTCACGCTGACGTGCCGTGATGGCGCTCAGGCAGTGGTGAACCGAGCCCGTGAAAGTGGTTTCGACATCGGGCCAGCGTGCGTGCGTGCCGGAGCATCTGCCGATGATAAACTGCTGGTTGTTGCCGTCACCGAAAGTCGGCGACGGGAAGAGATTGATGCCCTGGTGGCGATACTTGAATCGTGAATCTGGATAGGACGGATCGAAAGTGGCTCCGATGCGTCAGTGTTTCGGCGCGCCGACGCCTGCGGCTTGCCGTTAAACGAACCCGAACAGAAAGTGGCGACAAGTCGCCCCACTCCAAAGATGCGAAACCAGCTCGCGACACAACTGCTCTTCGATCTCTCACAGTCCGGCCGCCGAGGCGCCGTGTTTCCCGCATCGGATGTTCCGACGGGCGCGGCCGCTGACTGCATTCCGTCCGAGTTTCTTGCGTCGACACCGCCCGATCTGCCCGAGGTCAACGAACCGGACGTCATCCGTCACTTCACAAATCTGTCGACATTGAACATGTCGGTCGACACGCACTACTACCCGCTGGGGAGCTGTACGATGAAGTACAACCCCAAGCGGCACGAGCGTCTGGCTGCACTGCCCGGCATCGTCGATCGCCATCCCTGGCAGGACGAAAACGATCTTCAAGGTCTGCTCGGAATGTTCTTTGAGCTGCAGGCCATGCTCGCGGAAATCGCCGGTCTGCCCGCTGTCTCGCTGCAGCCGGCCGCTGGTGCACAGGGCGAACTCACGGCGTTACTCGTCGCATCGGCGTACTTCCGTGATCGCGGTGAAACGCAACGGACGAAGGTCCTGTTTCCGAGTAGTGCTCACGGTACGAATCCTGCCAGTGCTGCATTGGCAGGATTCGATTGTGTGCAGCTCAGTGGGGGAAAGAACGGCTTCGTCGACCTGGGCGAACTGAAAGAGCGGCTCGACGATCAGACTGCCGTCTTCATGATCACCAACCCGAACACACTGGGCCTGTTCGAAGGTGAGATCGCCGAGATCAGCCGTCTGCTGCACGACGTTGGCGGACTCGTCTACATCGACGGAGCGAATCTGAATGCGATCATGGGCGTCACCCGGCCAGGCGATTTCGGCGGTGACATGATGCACTTCAACGTTCACAAGACGTTCACCGGCCCACACGGAGCCGGTGGCCCGGGAGCCGGTCCGATCGCCGTGCGGGACTTCCTCGCCGATTACCTGCCCGGACCGATTGTGTCGCGTGATGCCGGCGCGGAACTGTTCCGGCTGACGAACCCGGCAAAGTCGATTGGTCGTGTTCGCAGCTTCTTCGGCAACGTCGGCATCCTGCTACGCGGGTACTTCTATTTAAGGACGCTCGGAGCGGAAGGTGTCAAAGCCGTTTCCGAACACGCCGTCCTGAACGCGAATTACCTGATGAGTCGTCTGCAGGATGTGTTGCCCGTGCCATTCGGCGAACACTGTATGCACGAGTTTGTCGCGTCGGCACAGCAGCTACATCGGGAACGTGGCATCTCGGCGATGGACATTGCGAAGCGACTGCTCGATTACGGCTTTCACGCACCGACGGTGTATTTCCCGCTGGTTGTGCCCGAAGCGATCATGGTCGAGCCGACGGAAACCGAGTCGCGTGAAACGCTCGACGCGTTCGTCGACACGATTCGCACCATCATCAACGAAGACCCGGAACTGCTGCACAACGCCCCGCACACAACGCCGGTCAGCCGACCCAACGACGTCCAGGCCGCCCGCAATCCGATCCTGAAATGGACACCGGACAAGGCATGACCCGGATTCATCAGGCGAGCGTCAGAGTCAGCTCTCCGGTCGGTCAAAGCTGAATTGCAGTGGTCGGACTCAGTAACACCAATTCAGGCTGGCTCATCTGGTAGCCGAACTCAGTAGTTCCAGGTTTGGGAGCCGCCTACGCCGAAGGCGTTACACCCAAAAGCCTGGGGTCGCGGCGCAGCCGCGCACCCCAGGACAGCGTGCGATGTGCCTGCGTACCCCGCAGGGGTTCTACACCGGGGGGGGAAACCTCAAAACCGGGTAGAACCCCTTCGGGGTACGCTGCGGTTGTTCGTGTTTTCCTGGGGTGCGCCGCTGCGCGGCGACCCCAGGCTATTGGGTAGAACGCCTCCGGCGTACAGTGACTCCAGGACTTGGAACTACTGGAACTCACCAGAGTTTGGCCGCAACTCACGAAGTGGCCAATGCCTGGCGACTTCGGCTACCTCAGATCGACAGCACAATCACGTCAGGTTGGCGAACTTCCGGTACAGCCATTCGATCAGCATCAGTCCGATGATCGCACCGAAGCTCATCCAGGTGCTCCACAGCGGAAAGACCTCGACGGACGATTCCGTCAGTCGCGGCGGCGAGAAGTCTGCCAGAGTCGCACGGACAGTGTCGAGTTCACAGCTCTGTCCGCCCGTTTCCGCGGCGATGTTTTCCTGCAGCGAACGATTGCGTGTCGCACTGCGGCGTTCGACGGACAGGTCGGCAACCTGGAAGTAAACGTCGACCGGTTCGAGCGTCACCGGATCATTGACACGCGCGACATAGTCGCCGGCATCACTGACCGGAATACGCGACTCGAAGACACCCGGCCGGTATTCAGTCAGCGTCAGCGAGCGGACGTCACCAGGCGCGTCGGTCGACCGGCCGGGCAGCCACAGCTCGCCGGACAAATGGTGTTCGTCCAAAGTGTCTCCGGTAAGCGGCTCGAAGTTCTCGTCGTAGGCTTCCACAGTGACGAGGACGGTTTCATCTGGTTGATACTGCTGCCGGTCCGTGCGTACGACGAATCGCTTCTGACTGCCGAGCGCGTGACTCAGTCCCAGCCGATGAATGAGCTGCCCCCAGAACTGACGGTAGTACAGCTCGCCGTACCGCCGACGCAGACGCCAGATTTCGTTAAACGCGATGTAGACCACTTCGCCACGGCCATAGCGTCGAATGGCGATCAACGGCTGCGGAGTGCGGCCATCGACACACAGTTCCGTCGGGTGTTCGGCCAGGACGGTTGTCGCACTGGTCTCGATGCGGCGCACTGGCTGATACCACGGAATACGACCAAGATTGCCCCACGCCCGCTCGTTCTCCGTATCGGACGCACCCAGCCGCATGAAGTCGAATTGCGAAGACAGCGGCGAAAGTTGCAACTGAATTTCGCGGTCGTCCCGCATCTGCCCGTCCGGATCGACGACCACGGGCAGCATGTCGGCGATGGGTGTGTTGTGAAGTTGGCCCGGCCCAAACCGCGGCCCCGCCATGACAACCAGACCACCACCAAATTTGCCCACGAACTCTTTGACCATCTCACCGAAGCGACTGCTGAGGGTCGATGTTGGCATGTCGCCAAGGAAGATCACGTCGTACTCAAAGAATTCGTTTCGTGGCAGCGTGAGTGTCGGCAGGAACAGGTCGTTGGTTTCCCGCACGATGGGGTCGCTGGAACGCAGGTACGTACGAAATCCTCGCAGCCCGACCAGTTTGTCGCGATGAAAGACTTCCTTGACGAACCGCCACTCCCAGGTGGGTTCGTATTCGACATACAGCAGCCGCAGGAAATCATCGATGACAGTGACTTCGCGTTCGGCCCTGTTGTTCTGATCGACAACTTCACCTTCCTGAGCGTCCACTTCAGCCGAAAAGATGAACCGGCCGGCTTCTTCGGGAGTAAACGGAAACTCCAGGAACATTGATGGTCCCGCCAGAGTGACCGTTCGTTCGCCGACGTCGATGGCCCGCATGGTTGCTTCGTCGGAACCGGCCTCGATCGGTTGGGCGACGACACGCACAGTGACAGTCGCACCATCCAGTTCCTGCTGACGAAGCATCACGGTGACGGTCGACATTTCCGCCTTCTTCATTTTCAGCGATGTCTGAATATCGACGCCCAGGTCGACAGCGTGCGTCGCGCCGACGCCCACGGTGTAGACCGGCACTCCCAATCGCCGGGCCGATTCCAGCGGAGGAACTCCGGAGTTGTGATCAAAGTCACTGACCATCACGACTCCGGTCAGGTTTGTCGAAGCGTGGCGACGGCGAAGATCGTCGAGTGCGGCACTCAACGACGTGATCGGTCCATCGGGCGAATACTGAGCGACCAGGTGATCGGCTTCGACGGAATTCTCGGCGGTGGCGTCGGCTGAAAGTTCAAAGCCAGTTACCTCATCCGATCGCCGAAACTGAAACATCTGCAGCCGGAAACGGTCATCGAACTCGTTGAGCAACTCTCCGCCATCGCCCTTGAGCCAGCCTTTGACCAGTGCCGCGCGCGACGCTGACTCGGGACCGTTGGCAGGTGGAGACGTCACATCGCTCGAAGCGGTGGACAGGTCCGCCGCCGGTTCCTCGTCCTCGGGCGGCGTGGTTGAATCGACGGTCACATCGGACCAGTCCAGTACATCCTTCAGGCGGTCGCGATCATCGCCGGTAAGCTGGTCTTCGATGTTCATACTGTCGGTCCCATCGAACAGGACCCACAGCACTGGCCGGGGATGTGACGTGAGTGCAACTTCCAGAATCGGGTCGGCCAGAATCAGCAGCAGCAGGCACAACAGGATTCCCCGGAGAAAGCCGAGCACAACCCGTTTCCCGCGCGAGGCTCGCGGCTGATACTTCAGGTAAAAGAACGCGGCCAGAAACGCCAGACCGAGACAACCGAACATGACCCACGCGGGGCCGTCGTGAGCCCAGTCGGCCCCGAACGAAAGTTGGATCCGATCGATGGAATCGACGTCCTCGTGTCCGAGCAGTCTGGCGACAAGTGTTTCCATGAGACTCCTGGCCTGCGGTCAGCATAAGTTGCGCGAGCTGTGACGCTCTCTCTGTGTATCACTCTGTCCGGACTCCATTCCGAGAGGAGAAAACTACTTCGGCGTCTCAATGACACGCGTCGACGTAATCTTGACCTCGTCCAGCGGGCGATCATTACGGTCCGTGTCAACGGCGCCGATGCTCAGAGCATTCTTCAGGCTGGCCTCGTCAGCGGTCTTGCCGAAGACCGTGTACTGGCGATCAAGGTGCGGCACGCGTCCCATGCAGATGAAGAACTGCGAACCGGCGGAATTCGGGTCGCTCGTGCGAGCCATCGAGAGCACACCCGCTTCGTGAAGCCGTTCGTTAAACTCGGCATCAATCTTGTATCCCGGTCCGCCCGTGCCGTTACCCAAAGGGCAGCCGACCTGAACCACAAAATCTTTGATCACACGATGGAAGACGATGCCGTTGTAGTACCCGATCTTCGTCAGTCCAATGACGTTCCGGCAGTGGCCGGGAGCGATATCCGGGTACATCTCCAGCAGGATCGTCCCTTTGGTGGTTTCAAACTCGACCTGATATTCGTTCTTCTCGAAATCAACGTCGGCGAGAGCCGCATCCACTTCAGCTCGTCGATTAGCTGCCATTGCAAACCTTTCATGAGTCAAATCTGAAACTCGGAGTTCTGAACGATGAGTACCATAGAGCCCCGCTGGCGCGTCGTCGACTTTGAGGAACTCCCTGGAACGCCGTGTCCGTGCGGGACAGCGAAGCGGGCGTTCGCCGACGTCGAGGATTACCCCGCCACGATTCACGTGACCGAGATCAAAGCGGATGCCGAACGCCACTACCACAAGCGTCTGACGGAGACCTATTTCATTCTCGCATGTGGTCCGGACGCTCAGATGCAGCTCGACGATGAATTTGTTCCGCTGCGTCCGGGGATGTGCATCATGATCCCGCCCGGAGTCAGACACCGGGCGGTCGGCGAGATGAGGATCATCAACATCGTCATCCCGAAGTTTGATCCGACCGACGAGTTTCTGGACTGACACTCTCGTTCCAACGCTCCGCGTTGGAACGAACCATAGGACGCTCTGCGTCCCGTCACGACTATGCGGGGGACGCAGAGCGTCCGGTCGTGCGTCGCAACGCAGAGCGTTGGACGAGTTCTGTGGTGGTTGCAGGCGACGCTCAAGCGTGTCCGAGCGTCAGTCGCGGAACTTTTCGTGGCACGCATCGCAGTGTTCGACGGACGCCTTAAAGATGCCTTGCGCCTTCTCGGCCTCATCGGCTTTCATGGCGGCGGCGAGCTGGCTCATCGCTTCACGGTACTTCTTAGACCAATCGGCCCATTTCGGCAGATCGTCTTTGTTCTTGACTTCATGCGTGTCGGCTTCCATCGCCAGCGACAGCACGGCGATGACGGTTGCGTCACCACTGGAGCGGGGCAGCCGCCGCGGTCGGCTGAGCGTTCGTCTGAGGCTACCCTGCCGGACTTCAATCTCCTCCATCATGCGATGCATGTTGATGAGCTTGTTCCAGGCAAACTCGGTCTCGGCTTTGCCGCCATTGCCTTCCAGTGCCTCGTTAACCTTTTCCAGCGCACTCTTCGCGTCGTCCAGTGTCTTTGTTCCCCGCAGACCAAGAGCGGCATCGCGCAATGCCGCCGCCGCGATGCCCGTATCCTTGCCTTTTTTGTGCTCGGCGATCGCCTGAGCGAGACATGCAATCAGGCCGCCGCCCCGGGCAATCGTTTTCTGTTCGATCGCCCGATCGAAGCTCTCCTCACTGGCGACAGCATTCGCCAGTTTTTTCGCAGTGTCCTTCGCTTCCGCAGCCAGATCATCAACGGACAACACTTTGCTGACATCGGCCGGAGCGGCACCGTCGGTACGCAGCAAATAACCGACGAACAGGGCCAGAACAGCCAGACACAAAACGCAACGCTTCATCGTGATATCTCCGAGTCAGTGTTTATTGAAGATGTTTGTTTGTCGCTTGAGTACACGTCCTGCGAACGACGGGCTGATTCTGTCGATCGCCCGCCTTTCAATCCAGCCCGTGGACTCGGCGCCGGCTCGATTCTGCTGCATTATCCCCACGCAATGCAGGTAAGCACTGCCTTGAATCTGCCCGCACACGCGACCGGAGAGCCCGACCATGACGACCAGCAATATGATGAGGATGTGTCTTCTCGCGTGTGGAGTTTCCCTCTGTTGGACCCCGGATGTTCACGCGACTGACGTCGAACTGGTCCGGCAGGTTGACGGGCAACCTCTGGCAGCCAGCACACGTCGCCTTGCCGAGGCACTGACGTTTCTCGGATCACCGTTGCCTTCCGATCTAATCACGAGTCTCGATGCCGCGCAGAAATCACGCGATGCCGTCGCGATTCAGGAACTCCTCGATCCGCATGTGATGTTCGTTGTCTCGTTGAACCCGGAAGTTCGTGTGAAGGTCCGGCAGGGTCCGGCAAAGGCAACGCTGCAGCAGGGCGGCTTCATGCCGCATCTGGTCAAAGTCATCAACGACAGCACAGTGAGCAGTCAGTTGCGAATTGCCAGCCCGCAGGCCGGCAATGTGTATTCGGGAACAGCTCTGGCAATCCTGAAGCGGCAGGCACAGACGGAACTCAAGGACGAAGAGGATTCGGAAGAACGCACGGACACGTTTCTGTCGGTGGAGATGTTTCAGCGACCGCCGATGACCGAGAAGTTGAGCGGACTGAAAGTCGAGTATGCCATTGCTTTGATTTACTCGAGCGAATCCGGCAAGCGCGAAGCGACCATCAAATTCGATGTCGGGCCCGGCACTCAGGACATCGGATTTCGCGGCGAAGCGCCTGTGCTGTTTGAAGTGCAGCCTGCCGTTCCAGTGAAGCTCGCTGTTCGGGACCACGACGGTCAGCCCACTGTCGCCCGGCTCACGATTCGCGATCGTTTCGGCCGCATCTATCCCTCACAGGCGAAGCGGCTGGCTCCGGACTTTTTCTTTCAACCACAGATCTACCGGAACGATGGTGATGTGGTACTGCTGCCGCCCGGCGAGTTTCAGGTTGAATACTCGCGTGGGCCGGAGTACCGCGTGCTTCACACGCAATTCACCGTGAAGGAAACGGATGCGGCCAGCACGGACGTCGTCAAACTGCCGCTTAAGCTTGCCCGCTGGATCAATCCGACGGACCACGGATTCTACGGTGGAGATCACCACATTCATGGTGCCGGCTGTTCGCACTATGAGATGCCGACTCAGGGCGTGACTCCCGAAGACATGTATCTGCAGGTCAAAGGCGAGGGGCTGAATGTTGGCTGCATCCTGACCTGGGGTCCGTGCTTCGACTTCCAGCGCAACTACTTCAGTCCCACAGCCGACAAAGTCAGCGATCCATTCACCGTCCTGAAGTACGACATCGAAGTCAGTGGATTCGGGTCAGCAGCGCTGGGGCATGTCTGTCTGCTCAATCTGAAAGACCAGGAGTACCCCGGATCGAACGGCAGTAAGGAGAAAGGCTGGCCAACATGGACTGTTCCTGTTCTTCGCTGGTGCAAGGAACAGGGCGGAGTCACTGGTTATCCACATTCGGCGATGCATGTGATTCCACCATTGGAAGCCAAACGGATTCTTGCATTTGATTCAGACGAAAGTGAATCCGTCGACAAAGACGAAGTCGCCGACGCGCTGCTGCCCGAACCGTTCGAAACGATCGACGAAGACCGAGACGGATTCCTGACCTCGCGCGAGCTGACAATCAGTGCAGGACGCGCAGCGGATCAGTTGCCCAATCTAGCCGTGCCGTCGATGGGAGCTGGCGGTGCAATGGAAATCTGCGTCAGCACGGCTGAAGGTGTCTGCGACTTCATCAGCGCCATGGACACGGCTCGGATTCCCGAATGGAACACCTGGTACCATCTGATGAACTGCGGCTTTCCACTAAAGCTGAGCGGTGAAACCGACTTCCCCTGTATGAGCAGTCGACGCGTGGGACAGGGTCGTGTTTATGTCCAACTGGGCGAAGTTGATCAGGTCGATTACACGGACTGGTGCAACGGGATTGCGGCAGGACGGTCGTATGTGTCGGACGGATTCGCTCACGCACCGCGATTCGAAGTTAGCGGGCAGTCACCAGGTTTCGACGATGTGCTGTTGGACAAACCTGGCAGCGTCAACGTGAAGGCGACGGTCGCATTCGCCCCTGAGACACCTGTCGGCGTGGCTTATGGCAATCTGATGCCGTCGATCGGGCGCCGGATGCTAGGCGACACGATCAACCTGCACGCGCCCCGGTCGATGGAATACATCAGAGGCGGACGTCGCAAAGTTGAACTGATCGTCAACGGTCAGGCTGTCTCGTCGGTGGAAGTCCCTGCAGACGGTCAAATGCACGAGATCAAGTTTACGGCACAAGTGGACCACTCCAGTTGGATCGCGTTGCGGCACTTCCCGCAGTTGCACACCAACCCGGTTAATGTGCTGATTGGTAACAAACCGATCCGTGCCTCGCGTGACAGCGCCCGCTGGTGCATCGAGACGATTCACCTGTTGTGGAAGAATCGACACGAACGGATTGCCAAACTCGAACGCCCTGCTGCGCGTGCGGCCTACGACCGCGCCATCGCCAGGTATGAGCAGATTGCACGCGAAGCGGCTCCGTGAGTGGCGCATGCAGAGTCTGACTTCTCATCGTCATTCGCTGCCCGACCCGCTACCGTCAGACGCGGCGCCCGGCTGTGGTTGAAGCGCGCGCGGTAGTTGTATCTCGAATTCACTGAACAAATCCAGGAAGGGCTGGAATCGGTAGAGCGGAATGAGAGTGGGGTCGGTCCGTAGAGCCCCGGCAATCTTTGGAAATGCCTGGACCCTCTCCGACTTTGCGATCGTGAGCCCACTCTTCAGACGTTCTACGGCCAATTCAGCCAGCTTAAGGATGCGTTGAGAATCACCGCGGCGCGCTGCCGTGCTGCGAGCGCACTGGGCGTAGACGGTTGCCGAATTGTGGTACAGCACGGCAGCTTCGTAGTACTGGTTCCGGGCAACCAACAGTTCTGCCTGCATGTCCGTCGGCCCAATTGCGGCGTCAATTTCATTGATTGCTTCTGCCAGTGCATCTTTCAGTGGATATTCGGGGGTGACCAGACGCTGTAGCGAGGAGTTCGGAAGGGAAGCTGCCTTTGCCCACGCATATGCCAACCCGATCAGAGTATCCGGATTCCCTGGGGCCAGCTTCTTCGCTGCACGAAAGTCCTCAATTGCAAGCGTTACACCGTGTTCAACCAGCATCCAGCCTCGCTTCGTCAACGGGACAACCTGCTCCTCAAAGTTCAGGCTCAGTGTGTAGTAATGGACGGCCTTCCTTTTCTGTCCACTTCCGTCGAGTGCAGTGGCCATGCCCGTAAACACGACGTCCGGCGACGGCAGATGCTCTTCAATCGCACCGTTCACCATGGCGATGTAGTTCTCGAATCGGCGAAAGGCTTCTTCTCGTTCGGCGAGCTGCAGATGGGACTCGGCAATCATGCCGACCGTTTCCGAATCATTCGGATTCAGCTCGTTTGCACGACGAAAAGCGTCTCGTGCCAGCGCGTAGCCTTCCGGGCCACCGGCTTGAAAGTGAATGAAACCAATCTGTGTGTGCGAGGCGGCCTTTCGAATCGGATCCAGGTCCAGGCTGATGTGACGTTCGTAGCTGCTCAATGCCGCCACCGCGTTGCCCTGCTTCTGGAATATTCGCCCGCGCAACTGATGGATACCCGGGTGATGCGGCGCCCGCTCCGTGTCTGCTGCCTGATCCAGCGCGTCGAGAGCCGCCTGAAGTTCGGCCTGCTCCCGCTCCAGACGTTTGAGAACTTCAAGGTCGGCGAACTCACCTTCACCCGCGCCAATCGCGATCGCTTTTGCGTGATGCACCAGGGCCAGATTAATGAACGGCTTGGCTGATTGTGGGGACAGAGTTGACGCTTTCCTGAAATCCGCGGTCGCCAGGTCGTACTGCCTTCGTGCCAGCAGTACGGCACCGCGATTGATGAATATTCCCGGGGACTTCGGGTCGAGCTCCACGGCCTTGCCGAAATCCAGCAGAGCTGCATCCATGTCACCAAGATGTCCGTAACACAGCCCGCGGAGCATCAGCGGCCACGCGTAGTTAGGCCGGAGCGAAATGCAGTTCGAGAATGTCGCCAGCGCGGCACGCGCCTGTGACTGATTCAGATAACACAATCCGGTGAAGTGATGAATCCAGTAGTTCTGCGGGTCCTTCTGCTGAGCTGTCAGGTATCGACCAAGCGCCCGGTCGAACAGACCTTGTTTACGATCGGATTCCGCCAGCAGGTAGTAATCGAGTGCCGTGGTCGGCTGTGTTCGATCGGCCTGCAACATCACTTCACTGTTGTCCTGGCCGGCCATCTCCATCCATGTCGCCTTCCAGGCGAGCAACGCCTGCGATCCCAGTCCGATCGATTCGGCTCGGCTGATCCACTGCAGCGCCCGCAACCCTGCGGCCCGTCTTTGATCCTCGGGTTCATTGCGAGCCAGCCGCGCTTCCATTTCCGCTCTCAACAGCAGCAGCTCGAGGGTTGTGTCTTTCAGTTCGTCGAGCGGCCAGATGACGTTTTTCTCAAAGTAGCTGCGTGTCCAGACCAGGCCCGGTGCGAAGTGTGCCGGTGCCGCGGCAAACGGCGTTTCTGTGTTCAGGCCAAGCACATCCAGCGCAGTCTCGATGTGTTCGACGGCCTGCCTCGCATCGTCGTCGATGTCTTCCAGTTCCTTCAGAGTCCCGTACGCGCGCGCTTCGTCAGCTTCGACCAGGAACGTGTCAAACTTTGCAGCCGTTGCCGCAATGGTCTTGCTCAACGCCATAGCACGTTCGACGGCTTCTGTCGCAACCGTGATCGCGGTCGTCAGGTCAGGTAGTCCGGTTTCCCCATCGAGTAACGTGTTGAGTTCGGCCAATTGCGTGCGTGCTTCAGGATGCTGCTCGTCACGCATCAACGTCTCAACTTGAGCAAGCTGTTCCTCAACCAGCCGGCGCAACCGCTGCAGTCGCTGAGTTTTAATCAGGTCAAGGCGACTCGACAGCGAATCGTGCAGGTCTTCGAGCGCTGCATCATCGCTGGTTCGCCCGCGTGCCTCGTTGATCAGTTCCCGGGCCTGGGCGAAGTTACCACCAGACGCGGCTGTCTCGGCGAGCTTCAATTGAGTGGCCGCAAAGTTATGGATCTGATTCAGGTTGTGATTCCGCACAAACGCGGCCAGTCCGCCCACGAGAATCAGGACAGTGCCCGCTGTGGCCACAAAGGAAACGAGCTTCGGATGCCGGCGTATCCAACGTCGGGCACGTACCTTCCACGGATCTTCGAAACACGACACGGCTTCGTCGGCAAGAAACGCATCCACATCGGCCGCAAGGTCGAGAGCTGACGCGTATCGATCATCACGCTCTTTCGACATCGCCTTCAGGCAAATGGCCTCCAGCGGTGCAGCAATATCCGGGTCGTGCTGACGCGGCGGGACGATGTCGCCGTTGATGACCTTTTTCAGGACCTCATTGATTCCGCCTCGTGGAATCGGCTGATGATTCGTCAGCAGCTTGTACAAGATTCCGCCCAGCGAATAGATGTCGCTGCGGCCATCGAGTTGGTCGACCTTGCCGCTTGCCTGTTCCGGTGGCATGTACGACGGCGTACCCATCACGGAACCCATCATCGTCTGGCTGCCAACCGAGCGAACGTCAGTGAAGATGCTCTTCTTTGTACTCGGCACCGACCCTCCATCAGCAACGCTGTCGTTGCCGGTCACTGACATCTGAGAGGCACCGGGAATCGCCGTGGCTGGCTGACTCGAACCATCACCAGATTCCATCACGGTTTCGCCACCAACATTTACGACGGCTGTCATCGACGTACCCGCGTCCTGTGTCTCGGAACCGGCCACGTCCAGAACCTTGGCCAGCCCCCAGTCAAGGACCAGTGCCTCACCGAACGCCCCCAGCATGATGTTCAGGGGTTTGAGGTCACGGTGCAGCACGCCTCGATCGTGAGCGAAGGCCAATGCATTGCAGACCGCGACCAGGCTGCCCAGCAGCTTGCGGAAAGCCATGGCGCGTTCCGGGCTGTCCCGCGGCAGCTCATGCATACGCTCAATCTCATTCTGCATCGTGTCGCCGCGGACCAGCTTCATCGAATAGAAGGGAGCGCCGTTGGCCTGGTAGCCGATGTCATAGATCGGGACGATGCCGGGGTGCTCAAGCTGCCCTGTGATCTGAGCTTCTTCCAGGAATCGCTCCAGAGCGTTCCGGTTCTTCAGCGCGGCCGGCAGCATTTCCTTGTAGGCGACGTCCCGCCGCAGACGGACGTCACTGGCGAGCCAGATTTGTCCCAGCCCGCCGCGCGCGAAGTTGTTCACAAGCTGATAGCGCTGCTCTTCTTCCCATCGGTCGGCTGTTTCGTGAGCGCCCTTTTTCTTCGCGGCGCCGTCTCGACTTCTCGTCGCATTCCAGTTGCCCTGGCCCGACCCAGCCGAAGCCGCCGTCTGCCCGAATGCCGATTCGACACCGCTTCCGCGACTGGGCAGCTCCGATTCCAGAACTGTTCCTGTGGTTCCATCATCAGCCCCGGACGCAATTGCTGACGATGGATCCATCAAAGTGGCAGCCGTATCGGAGAAACTCGACGGATCGACAAGCGTCGCATCCGGACTGCCCATACCGGGTTCAACGATCGTCGCATCGACCGGCTCGTCAACACGGTCCGGACTGATCAGATCCGGGTCAGCCAAAGTTGCCTCGTGATCTTGCTGTGGGGGGCCCGCCAATGCTGGATCCATCAGCGTCCCCTCGGTACCGCTCGAGGCCGCGGACGACACGTCGCCCGGGATCGGTTCGTCCATGATGGTCTCAGCTCTGTCGGCCGGCACCGCCTCGGCGTCTGTGTCGGGAGGGAGTGGCATCGTGCCGTCGTCGCCTGTCCGCGCCTCACCTCCATCATGCACAGTCAAATCGTCGACGGTCACGTCGGCGATCGTTGCGTCGGTGCCGTTCGGTGCGGCGTCGGGGGCGCTCTCCAGCGAGACGGTGTCGCTCGAGGGCGAGCCAACGGGTTTACCACCACCCAGACTTTCATCCATCATCGTCTGGTCGGCTGTGTCGAATGAGGACCCGGGCGAAGCGTTGGGCTCGGGAACAGCCGGTGACGCGTCCACCACAGTGGCGTCCGAGCCACCAGTCTCGACGTCAGACTTTCGTTCGGGCGTGGCTGCGGCAATCGTCTGATCGACGACAGTCGCATCGAGCTCGTCTTCACGGAGACGGTCATCGTCACCAATCGTCGGACTGAAACTTCCGTCATCGGCAATCCGAGTATCATCCGAATCGTGGAGATCTGGATGGTCATCATTCGGCGTCGGCATGACACAACTCCGTCATTCAAACACGGCGGGCGGCAGACGGCAGGTTAGCCACACACGCGCATTGTCACAGCACAGATTCCGGGAGACATTCGATTCCCGGCATTCGGCCGTCAGGCGGCGACACGGAACAGCCTGGGTCGCGAGTTTTGAAGTTGCACACTTTCGGAGTGCGACGATGCATCGTCGCTTTCCCATTTTTCCATTTGCCGCGAAGCCGCTTACTTTTCAGTGTTTTCTCCTCACTCCGTCCTGGGCGGAATGGTAGACACGCCGTCGAAAACAGATGGAAAGCGGCTCCGTCGCAAGAGTGGCTTCGCCACGATAGGAAAGCGGTGATGCATCACCGCAGTCCAGAAATGTGCCACTTCAAAAAGCGCGAGCGACGAGATGGCCGCGCCATCAGGAATTCCTGCCGATCCGGTTCGGCATCGTCAGTCTTCCAGTGTTTTGGCCAGCACCGCAAGCTGCTCGCGGAACCACTCGGGATCGTATACGGCAATCGCCCGGAGGGACTGAGGCAGTTCTTCGGCGATGACGTACTCGTCGCCGGCGGGCAGCATCAGTCGAAGCTGAGTGGTGAACTCCAGCTTCATCAGTAATTCGTCGACCTTTTTCTGTTCTGCTGCACGTTTTCCGTCGCGCCACGCGTTGAAGGTCCGGAGGTTGGCCACTGCTCGTTCCACGGATTGCTTCGATGTTTCGCCGTCCGGCGCGGCTGCCAGTTCCGGTGGATCGGAATTCAGTTCCGTCTGGATCGTGCGAATGGCCCACAGGACCTGCCGGGCGGAATTGAAGTCGGGATAGGCGTCTTCAGGCTGACTAGCCAGTTCCTTAATCGCTCGACGTGCCGCACCCTTTCCGACAGCGCTTTTGAACAGGTCTTCGGCCAGCTCATCAAGCCACGCGATCAGACCATTTTCACCGTGCGTGATTGCGTGAATCTCCTGCGGGATGCCGAAGGGCCGACGATCGAGCACGCGACGTAGTTCTTCCAGTTTGCCGTGTGCCGCGTCCCAGTCGGCCTTGAACTTCGCGTCGTCACTTCCAGCGCGGTGCCGCACACCAACTTTCACCAGTGCCGTCGCCCAGGCAAACATCTGAGGACGACCGGGAACCGTCGTTCCATAACCACGTACCTGTCGCCACGCGGGAGCAGCCAGATCATGATGGCACGCCGAGCAGTCGAAAACGGCCAGTTCCGGCCATTGCTCGCCGTCCGCATGGTGTGCCTGCGAACCGAACATATTGAGCGTTTCCCGCAACGCCATCACTCCACTGATCATCACGGACTTTGTCAGCGGCAGGTCTTCCAGCGGGTTGTGTTCGACGCCTTCATGGTTGGCTTTGATCCATGCATCCCGGTGTGTGAAGTCACCCTTCTCCTGCAACGTCCGCCAATGCACTGGCATCTGCGAAGCGAATGTCTCCAACTCGATCCCCGGCAGTGGCGGGTGACCAGCGGCGTACATCTCGTGCGTGACAAGCTTGCCTTCCTGGACATTCCCGATGTGACAGGAGAAACACAGCTTTGCCTTACTGAGTGGGTTGCGAACGTCCGTAAATCCCCAGCTCAGTTTTTCGCTGGGGTGTGTAGCGCGCCACTTGGGGTCGATGTGCGGATCGCGCCATTGTGAACCCGGACCGTGACAGGATTCACACGTCACGCCGTACTCGAACGTGGGCGGCTTTTCTTCGCCTGTCTTCCAGCCCGCGTGGCACGACAGACACGCCTGATCCTCGGTCACTTTGTAATCTGGCTTGTCCCAGGCATCGGCCAGGATTTTCTGCATGTGCTGGCCGAGTTTACCTTCCAGCAGTTCGTACGCCTGGCGGTGTTTGTCGTGAGCAAAGATCTCAGTTTCGGTGAGCGCAGTGAAATCGCGACTCAGCGTCACGAATGGCGAATCGTCAGCCGCAAGTTTCTGGTTATGGCAGAGCACGCACTGTCCGAGTCCGATGTATTCCGGACCGGGCTTCTCGTCCTGGGCATTGGCCGATGTGGTTATGGCGACGAACCCTGCCGCGCCTAAGACGAGCCAATTCAACAGTGGGCGGTACATGATGATCCTCGTTTGTTGTAGCCGCATGAATGCGGTTTCTCGCCGGTCAGCACTGCACAGGGGCGAATCCGATGGACTGGTAGCGACGTACGAAAAACCTTCTACGACTCGCCAGCCAGCGCGTTGTGAATCCTGTCGAACTGCTCCGAAATCGCTGTCGCGTTTGTTTTGCTGTATGTCTGCGGGCTGTCGAAGCGATCAGGAAATCCAAGCTGATTACGAATCTCATTCAGCGAATCATTGATCAGGCGGTCTTCCGCCGTCGGCTCTGAATCTTCACCTGCTCGACCCTGAACGTCACGACGCCCCTGCTGCAGGGCGATCAACGCGAGATACGATTGCGTTGCCGCATCCCAGCTCTGCATGGCGTGATGACCACCAGACTTTGACAGGTCACGCAACAGGTGCGTCAACTGATCCTCATTGGGCGTGCTGTTATTGACCTTGGCGGCCAGCCATTGGAGCTGCTGACGGAGTTTTCCGGACGCCCCAATTACGAGTTCCTGTTTTGGCAGTGGTTTCGACATCTCCAGCATCAGGTGCGACAAAGCGCTGTCCTTGCCAGCAATGTCCCCGTCACCAAGCTCGTTCGACACCGCAGGCACCAGCGGAAAGAGCCATGTGCCCCAGGGATAGCCACCCGGTCGACGTCCGGCATAACCTCGCCCCTGCCGCCAACTGGGAGCCGACAAATCGTGATGGCACGAGAAACACTCGACTTCGGCGTATTCGGGCCAGATGGGAATAGTCATCTGCGCCGGGTACGGCTTTGCCTCAGAAAACTGCTTGATGTCGAGCGATGCGTTTTTCGCACGGAACAGCAGAAGATCGAGTCCAGCTTCGGCGGAGGCGAGTTGCCCAATGGCCCAGATTTTTGCCTCGAAGGCAGAAGCCTTTTCATTTCCGGCACTGGCTCGCTTGCGGTCTTTGTTGCGATCCCAGTGAGGCGGCATGTTTGCGTTGAACGCCGCCAGTTCAAAGAACAGTCGAGGGTGACCGGCGGCATACAGATCGTGATTCACATCGCGACCGGGTTCACCGACGTGGCAGTCAGCACAGACCAGTGCGCGGGTCCACAGGTCTTTCGTATCGCGGAAGCCGTATTTGGCCTTTTCCTCGGGCGACTTGCTGGACCAGTCCTTGCGAACATGGGGAGCGAGCCATTTCGAGGCGGCTCCATGACACGCCTCGCAGCCAACGCCGTCGAGAAGCTCTGAATAGTGCGCGACTGTATGATCAAACGGCGGATCCGTTTGCGGTGCATGACAGTTCAGACACAGCGGCGCCTCGTGAGCGGGCTTGTCGAGATGCATCAACTTTACCATCAGCTTCGATTCTTCGTTGTAAAGAACCGAGAACGCTTTGGCGTGTGCGTCGTCCTGGATCCAGATGCTGTATTCCGCTCCCAGCGGACCGTTGGTGCCGCCACCTCCGTGGCAGTTGGCGGCGGCGCAGCCGCCCACACCGACGAAACGGTGTGCCGCCGCTGCAACGGTTTCCGCGCCGGCGTCTTCGCCGGAATCACGGTCCGGGTTGAGAGCGACCAGTTGGCCGGATGGTTCAGCAGCCTCCACAGGCGGGCTGAGGTGGGTCAGTCCGATGAGTGCGGCTGTCCCGATTACAAGTCTGCAGTGCGATGTCCAGTGCATGTGTATCTCCGACGGTCGTCAGCCGCTTCCCTGCGACAGCATACCCCTCCAGTCTTGCGCTCGCCCGCACTTCTGTTCGGAACGTCTGTAAAGGTCGTACCTGTATGAAGAGCGTCGGGGTCAGGGAAACTCTGCCGGTCAACGATCCATAGCGCGACGGAGACGGAGCTTCATTTCTTACTTCGAGTTTTTGCCGGACAAACCTGCGTTCGGATTTGCCGTTGACGGAGCAAGTTGTGGATTCAATGTTCCGATGAACTCGTCTTGTGAGTGATCGTGGTAGACGTGGCATTCCACACAATCTGAACGTGCCCCCATAAATCGCGTGCCCGACGCCGGAGTCGGCTGGATCGGATTTGGTGAGTGGCATTCACGACACAGTTCCATTCCCGGAAGGATCACGTCACTGGTAAGACTGCTCTCAAACACACCAGTGTGACATTCGGCGCAATTCAACACCTGATGAGACCGATGGCTGAAGACGGCATGCGGCTGCCAGCGACTCGGGATGTTCGGCGGCACGATAGACCAGTCACTCGGCGAGTCTTCATTCTTGATCGCGTGGCAGTAAGTGCATCCGCCTCTGGCTTCCGAGCCAAAAAAGACTCGCTCATGACTGAGTGCAACTTTTTCCGCGTTCATAATCTGTTCGGCCAGCCACTGTGACTGGTCCCCGGACAGTTTCTGTTGCTCGTTCTTGCGTCCAGGAATCACTCGTCGCGGAGCGGCGTTGAGCCTGGCTGGCTGTTCGCGCGCCAGTTGCGTGTACTTGTTGCGGAGATAGCCACGTACTGTCTCTGGTACTTCGTGGGGCACGACTTCGTTCGGAAATCGTTCGTTGTCGTAATACAGAGGGTGGCAGGACTGGCAATTCTTCTCGTATGTCATGGGCAGCATGTAGCGGCCTTCGGGGTCCATCCGGTGACAGACATTGCACGCCTCGGACAGGTCCGTGAAACGTTGCTGCTTTTCTCGGTCGCCGAAGTCAATGATGCCATAGACCAGATTCCCGTTCTCGTCCCGCTCGGATTTAAGGTGAGCCGAGTGATTGAAGGAAATCTGAGCCTTGTCTCCCCAGCCGACACCATCGACGTAACTGAGAAGTTCGTACACTTTGTGCGGGTCACCGACATCAGCCGTCGCGTCCGAGCCAGAGGCGATCAGTTTTTCAAACGCGAACGGGGGATGCCCGCCCGGGCTGCCGAACTCCGTCACGGCAGTTGCGAATGTCGTCGATGGTTCCGTCGATCCTTTGAAAAACTCGCCACCATCCTGCAGCACGACAAGAGCCGAATGGCACTCCGTGCAGACGCGATCCGGCGACCGCTTCAGGTCCACATCACCGGCATGATCGACATGACAGTACGCACATGAGATGTCGTCATGGACCGGAAACTGATTCTTGTGATGTTCCGCACCGGGGTGGCAGGCCAGGCAGTCGTTGTTGTCCACGGAATAGACGTGAGAACTGAAATCGAAGTTGACGACGCGATCCAGCGTGGTCCACTCGCTGTGGCACTTGGCGCAGTCGTTTTCGAAGATGCGGTGAGGCGTGGCGAGATCGCCGCCCTCATAGACCGCAAGGTTTCCGCGGGCGCCTTCAAACCAGAGCCACAGCAGGCAGAAGAGGCTGAGCCACAGCGACCACCGCCATGTCCTGCGATAGAACCGGTTCGGGCGCTTCTGGACGTCAATCTCGACCCGTTGCGCCAGCTCTCGACTTGTATAAGGTTGGACCATTTTAGTTTGTTCGTAATCGCCGAATCGACTCGGCTCGATTGCGTGGTAAAGACGAGACGGACAGTCAGCCTCTTACGGAACCTTCCAGGGGACGACACGTAGAGCTACGACAATGTGGATCGCCACCAGGACGAACAGTGCAATGGAAACCGGGATATGCAGGGCCAGCCAGTAGTGCAGCCAGTGATGAATGCGTTCCTGCTCTGCGAACTGACGATGCTCCTCGCAGCGTGTCTCCAGAGACTCCAGAGTCGTGTGTAGTTCAACCGGCAACGTCGACCGCATCTGTGAAAACGCCCGAGTTGATTCGGTGACTCCCGACAGACGCCCCTTACGCCCCTTACCAGTCAGATAAGGTCTGACAGTGTCGGCGTAGAAGTCTCGCAACTCTTCGGTTCGCAGAACGGGTCCGACAGGTCGAACTTTTTTCGTCGGTGGTGGCGGTGCGGCCGGAGCAGCTGCTGCTGCCGGACCGGCGGCAGCAGCCGCAGCTTTTGCGGCTTCAATTCGTTCTTCGCCACCGCTGCCTGGAGCCGCCTGTAAGCGGATAATATCGATGGTTGTCAATTCAGCACTACCGCCGCCAGCCGCTGGAGCAGCGCCACCTGCAGCCTGTTGGCGCATCATGTCGAGCGGGGACAATCCACCGCCCGCACTGGCCGCCGCCGGAAGTGCCGCGGTCGTTGCTGCCGGCTCCTCTTCTTCTTTAGCCCAGGCAGAGCCATCGATGTACGGTCGTGCCTTCTCCGCACTGGTCGTTGCCAGCGCGTCGGTGTAGCCGTACTTCTCGGTTAGCAGTGCAGTGATTCCTTTGACCTCGACATCCGCTTTGCGTCGCCGCATTCCGGCCGCCACGTCGCCACCAGCGATGAAGACACGAGCCTGTTCTGCCGCTTCGTCAGCCAGATGAGACGTAAAGTTGTATTTCTCTTGCAGCAAAGCCCGTATCTCATCGGCCTCTTTCTGAGCTTTGCCATCTCGCAAGGCTGCTGCCATCTCTTCATCTAACTCGCCCAGGAACGGCCGCGCCTTTTCGGCGGCGGTCGTCGCAAGACCTTTATCGAAGCCATACTTCTCCACAAAGAAGTCTCGGATGGAGTCGACCTCGCGATCGGGGTCCTGCACCAGAAACGGCCGCGCTTTGTTCGCGGCTTCTGCGGCGAGTCCTGAATCAAACCCGTATTTCTCTGTCAGCAAATTGCGGATGGACTGCATTTCGCTGCCGATGTCTTCAACCAGAACTCTCGCGATCTTCGGTCCTGTGTCGGCAGGTTTGGCGGCTGATTTTGACTTTGCCTCGCTGGCGGCGGCCGGTGCGGGACCTGCGGCGGAGGGTGCGGGTGCTTCACCTTTACGTACGGCTTCGAGATAAGCCTCGACTCGCTCGGCACCGCCCGTTCCAAACGCACCGTGCAGGCGAATAAGCTGAGGAACAGGGACGTCCGGCTTGTCGCCAGCATCGGCCGCTGCATCCGGCTTCTCAACCGCAGATGCTGCCGCCGGTTCGATGCCTTTGACGTCGTACACTTCGAGCAACATCGAAGTAAAGTCGTCCTCAGTGCGTGTCCAACCGTTTGTTTTCGATTGACGGGCCAGGTCGCGGTAGAATTCCTGATCGTCCTCCGGGACCCAGTTCAGCCAGTTGCCGCGTTCGGTTTTAACTTTGTCTTTTTCCGACTTGTCACCGCCCGCCTCGCGATCACGCAGGGATGCGGACTTCTTTGCCAGGCCTTCAATCTGGTTTTGCAGCGGGTCGTTCTTGAGTGAAATCCTGCCGCAATGCTCGAACACCACCCGGTCTGACAGGATGCGGTTTCTTTTTCGCACGTACGGCACCTGGACCATGGCGGTTTCACGATCAACGCGGGACGCCATCAGCTTCGGCAGGAAGTGCTGCATCGCCAGGCCGAAGAAACCGCTCACCACAACCGTGAGGAAGAACAGCCACAGAATCTGCTCCAGTAGTCCGCCGAGACCGAACCCGGCGTGGAACATGATCATGGGAAAGCTGAGCGTACCGAGCCACAGGTGCCCGCGCAGCCAGAACTGGGCGCTGCCAATTCTCCAGAAGGGGACCTGACGCTTCCCGGCGAGCATGCCGGCAAAGATCATCATGGCCGTCCCAACGACCCCGTACAGCAGGCCCATCATGCTGCCGCCCGTGGGACCTCGCGGCGAGACCTGAGCGTACATGACGTACGACGCTGCGGAGACCGCAAGAATCACAGTCGAAACCACAGCCCACTTCTGATGTGTCCTGTCCAGGAGCACGGCGAATCCTTAAGTCTTGAAGAAGAACTCGAGCGCGTTGACACGTTTCGCCGCATCATGCGGGCATGCGTAAACACAGGATGGTTGTGCGCTGGGCAACGTGCCGCAAAGGTCGCACACCACAGCGATGTCGTTGACAGCTTTTACGTCACTGTCCCCGAGAATCGCCTGTTGAGACGCCGACAACTCCAGTTCGCCGGGCAGAGCACTCATTTGAATAGAGCCGTACGGACACTGATCGGCGCACATGGCGCAGCCGATACACCAGTCCCGGATTTGAATCTCGCCGGAATCCCCGCGGTTAATTGATCCGACCGGACAGCCGATCATGCAGACAGGATCCAGGCAGGATCGACATGACAGCGGCACGAGGAACTTCTCGAACCGTGGCCCGTCCAGATACAGGCGCGTGCGGCCGTCGTCGTGTGAAGCGACACAGGCATCGACGCACTGGTTGCATCGGGTGCAGCGGTCGAGGTCGATCAGCATCAGCTTCTGACCCTGAATCAAGCCAAGCTGTTCGAATTCAGGTGACTGAGACCGCACGTTTATCTGCTCGGCTTCCTCGGTCATGGCCGACGCGGCCTGCTCCTTGTATTGCGCAACGATCTTGTTGAGTCGGCTCTTGAGTTTCTTCGACTTTTCCACCAGTCCGAGAAAGTCTTCCTTCGACATCTTGATCAGTTCGCAGCGGGACGGGACTGCACCGGTGCGCGAGTCCGGCAATCGCTGATTCGCGCCTCCGTCCGGGTGGTCGTAGGCAAAGACTGTTGCGCTCCGAGGCGAGTCTGTAATGACGCCCAGTTCCCCGAAGAAATCGCCGCGACCCATGTAGCGAAGAATCCGACGAGACCCGGATGTCGCGGCGCGGCGCGGCATACCCAGCGGGAGCACCCATTCAAGTAGTGACCGATGAAATGTCCGGATTTCGATTTCCGCCCACTTCTTGGTGCCGAGCGGAAAGTCGCGGCAGTCCGTTGCGACCTGCGGACTATCGATACTCGCCACGACTTCCGTAGTGGTACGGCCCAGCTCAAGATGCAGGTCGCCCGTTCTGATGAGTGAATCGAACGCTGCGAGCAGAGCGGCCTGATCAGCTTCGCCAGGTGTGCCCTGCGCCGCTTCCTGGACACTCGCCGGCATCTTTGCCCAGACCAGTGCGCCGACGGGATCCTCCGCAGCCTCTTTGAGCTCTTTCCAGACGTTCTTCCAGTTGTCCGGTTTGAATTCCACGGCCCGCAGCAGCGTCCAGGAATTGCGAACGACCTTCACCAGCCCACTGCGTACCACGTAGAACGAATCGGCTTCGTCACGTTCTTCGAACACGACAGTACCGGCTTCGTAGTTGACCAGTTGGATCCGCTCACGAATGGCGGCGAATTCGGCGTCCGGCAGGTCCTGAAACAGAGGCAACCGGCGAACCTGGCCGTCGAGCACGCGTTCCCGATAGACCTCATCCATCTTCTTCTGGTATTCGGGATCGTTGTGCAGCATGTCAAGCACGTTGCGCAGCATCTCGATCATGTAGCAGTCGCGCGTGGCCACGACAGTGGCGGATCGCGGAGCCCGATTCAGGCAACTCATCTCGCCAAACAACTCGGACTCGTGCAGCGGAGCCTGTCTGGTCTTCGAGTTGATGTCCGACGGTCCGTCAATCGAAATGAATTCCGGCCGATCCTTCTGACTGCTGACGCCCAGCATCATGCGTTTGAAGAAGCCGACTTTTTGTTTGACACCATCGTTGAGCAGGAGATACGCGGTGGAGACATGGCGTTCGACCGGTGGCGTGTCGTCGTCGTGGTATTGCTTGCGCTGCTTGCGCAACTCCACGAGTTCGTCACTGATCTGCTCCTCGAGCACGCGCAGATCTTTGACACTGACCAACTCGAAGTGCTGGTGAAGGCCACGCGGATCGCGCCGCTCCTCTTTGGCCTCAAGCACTTCACGCAGTTTCAGCAGTTGCAGTTCGCGCAGTTGGATGACGTCTTCAGTCGAAAGGATTGAAAACGCAGTGGCTCCAGACTCTCCCTGCCGTACCAGGACTCGTCCGGCTTTGCACTTGCGCAGGACGGTGGTACCAGGAAATCGAGCAAAGGACGGCGTCTTCTTCAGAGCGGCAAACAGCGAGAGATCCGCGAGTTCTTCCGCGGTCAGCAGTTCATCCCCGGGCTGCAACGGGTTTGTGACCTCGGCGAGTTCCGCCGGCAGCATAGCTTCAGCCATGAGACGTCCCCTGCTCTCCACTCACTGATGCAAATCGGCTGAGTAACCCGGTTGGGCTTTGAACAGACACAGAACAGTCCGTTCGAGACAGTCAAAACTCGTGAGCAACGTACCGATTGCCTGACGCCGAGGCAAGGATTCCAGAGCTCATCCTTACATGATCAGGAAATCGCAGTTTCTACTCGCGAGGCGAGATTCTCACACAAGATCGAAATCGTGGCGAGAGATCTTTCAGACGTTACCGGGTCACTGAATCGAAGTCATGTGACACTGGACGCCAAAACAGGGCGGGTGTGCCACCTGGCCACAACCGTACGCAACTGATCCCAAGCAGGTCACGACGCATCATGCCGAGGCCAGTGGTTGCAGAAAAGACTCTCTGAACCATCGACCGCGTGGGGACGTCGTGGGGCGTGATCGAAAAGACGCCGGAGTCGCGCTTCCCCGTTCGGGAATAAGAAACGGGCTGGTCAAGTTGACCAGCCCGTTGAGTCAGTTTGCTGTCACTGGCGAGACTCAGCCTCCGCAGCCCGTGCAGGTCGGGACCGAGCACGATGAACAACTGGGCGGCGGGCAACACGTTTGGACGGGCACCTGACGGCACACGACGCGCGGCTTGCAGATCGTCTGCGTGTACGGAACCTGACGCGGCACACTGCGACTCTGCGAGACAAACTTTGTCTCGCACACCTGACGGCAGACCGTGTACGGAACCTTGCGGGTTCGTGTTTCTGAGACGTGGCTGCAGACCGTGTACGGGACCTTCTGGCAGACCGTGTGAGGTTCGCACGATTCGACCGTGTAGGGCACCTGACGACAGCGAGATTCGCAGCGCCACGCACATACGGTGTAAGGCACTCGACGCGTGCGGCACTGCTGCACGGTGGAGCAGACTGTGTACGGGACTTTCTTCGTTCGACTTTCCTTCACGACATGGCACGTCGTATACGGAACGCGGCGCGTCCGATTGACGGGCACCATCTTGCAGACGGTGTAGGGAATGCGGCAGGTCTTCACCTGACGTTCCATGCGCGTACACATGACGGTCTTCTTCTTCGTCTTCGGAACCCAGACCTGACGGCAGTTGACCGAACCCGGCTGGGAGAATCGCTCGGTGCGCGTGCAGCCCGGACGATAGACCGACTGGCATTTGCCGCAGTCCCAGTCCCAGCGACCGGGAGACGTGACACATCGTCCGCAATTGCTGGGCGGGCACTGTTCCATGACCGTACGCCATTCGCCGCCGCAGACATCGACCTGCTTACATTCGACGACGGGCTTGCACACGGTGTAGCACTTCTCGCGGTAACGCGTCTCAGTGCAGGGACGATAAGCGGTGTAACACTCTTCGCGGTAACACGTCTTGTAGACGGGCTTGCAGACCTCGTTGCAGACCGTGCGGTAGCAGGTCTTGTAAACGGGCTTGCAGACCGTGTAGGTCTCGTTGCGATAGCAGGTCTTCGTGTACGGCACTTTGACCTGGTACCGCTCAGTGCGAAACGCGGTCTTCCGGACTGGCTTCATGACTGTGTGCGACACGTCCTTGTAGCAGACCTTGTAGACCGGCCGGCTGATGTTGTAGCACTGCTCGCGAAACTTCGTCTCGTAGACGTTGCGCGAGCACTGGACGGGCACCTGCTCGCAAACCTTGTCGTAGACGGTGCGGTACCGAGTGATCTGGCACTTGTCGTACACGACTTCCCGCACTGTCTTGTAACAGGTGTTGCACGACGCCACGGCCGAGCAGAAGTCACCCGTGGACGAACACGCGGACGTCGGGCAGCAGGAATAGCTGTCGGCTCCGCAGTACGTCGCGTGAGCGGTCTGTTCGAATCCTGCTGCCAGAAACAGGCAGGTCAGGACGGCAGGTTTCAAAGCCTGTCTCATCGGAGTAGCTCCTCACGGTCCAGCACATGATGCTTGAAATGGTCGGGGTCGCTGGCTGCGAACCCATTACGACTGCTGTCCCTTTACTCGTCCTCAGACTTTGACAATCTTCAGCAAGTGTCACATTCGGGCACGTCTCCCGGAACGGTGGCGACAGCCTGCCGACGCACCCGCGAAAATCGTTACAGCAGGCCTCGAATCAGGGGCTCGTGCGCGTGAAGTCTTAACGGTTAGAACAGAGTTGCTGAGGATTCACGTTGGGGCGATTCCCAGTGTGGCGACTTTGAAGAAGGCGCCTGCTATCGTGGGCCGCATCGCCGTATCCACGCTGAAACGCGAGTGAACCCAGACAGCAAAGGATCAGAAATGAAGTTCGCCATCTGCCAGGAGTTGTACGAAGGCTGGGAATGGGAACGTCAGTGTGAGTTAAGCGCGAGCCTTGGCTACACAGGACTCGAAGTGGCACCGTTTGCTCTCGCCGAGCGGATTACAGACGTATCGATGGATCAGCGTGCGACGTTACGCAAACAGGCTGAAGACCACGGCATGGAGATCATCGGCCTGCACTGGCTGCTGGCAAAGACGGAAGGTCTGCATCTGACAACAGAGGACTCTGCTGTCCGCACCGCGACGAGTAACTACCTGATTGAGCTGGGCAATGCGTGTGCCGACATGGGCGGAACGCTGATGGTGTTCGGCTCGCCGTTCCAGCGCAATCGCGAAGATGGCATGTCGACCGAACAGGCGATGGCCAACGCGGCCGACGTCTTCGGCGCGTGTCTGCCGGCGTTTGCTGATCGTGGCGTCAGCATCTGCATGGAACCTCTGACGCCGAAGGAGACCGACTTCATCAACACGTGCGCTCAGGCGACCGAACTGATCGAGATGGTTGGTCAGCCAAACTTCACGTTGCATCAGGACGTCAAAGCCATGCTGGGCGCCGAGTCCAGTTCGGTTCCGGAACTGATTCATGAATTCAAAGGCCGCGTCGGCCACTTCCATGTCAACGACACGAATCTGCTTGGACCGGGCATGGGCGAGACCGATTATGTGCCGATTGTTCAGGCGCTGACCGAATCCGGCTACGACGGATGGGTTTCGGTTGAAGTGTTTGATTACAGCCCAGGTGCTGAGTACATCGTGCGACAAAGCATGGACTACATGCAGCAGACGCTGCGTCAGGTCAGCAGCGCATCGAAGCCGTAAGAGTGACATCTTCGCGGTGCATCATTCGATCGCGCGCTCAATCTGTTGAATGTCGTTGCGGCTCACCTGGAGCGCGCGGACGCGTCATCATCATGGCGTGATCATCGACACGAGCCGCGACGCATCGCATACGACCAGGGTCGCCATCAACCGGTATGCAACGCGGTCATGCGCAGCATGATTGCGTCGCGCTTGAAGGCATCAGCCAACAGCGCCGGGAACATGTCATGCCAAAGACGATTGATTCGCGCCGAAACTCAAAAGATAAGGCTTGCCAAACTCAGATGAATCGATAACTATGACTCGCGATCGAGTGTAAGCCATTGATGAGTAAAGCCTTCGGTGTCTTACATGCGGCTAGTCACGGTTGACCGGCCGGCTTGGAGTTCGATCGGGGTTAGCTGACTGTCGTCCATAGCCCGGTTATCAGCGGCATCAGTTACTCTGAGTTACTCGTTTAGGAGGAGCGAAGGTGGCCAAGAAGAAGGCAGCCAAGAAGAAGGCAGTGAAGAAGAAGGCCGCGAAGAAGAAGGCAGCCCCCAAGAAGAAGAAGGCAGCCGCCAAGAAGAAGAAGGCAGCCCCCAAGAAGAAGAAGGCAACCGCCAAGAAGAAGAAGGCAGCCCCCAAAAAGAAGAAGGCAGCCGCCAAGAAGAAGAAGAAGGCCGCCAAGAAGAAGTGATCTTTGAGATCACTTCGGGTGTCTTGAAGACAACCACTCGAAACTTGATTTCGAGACGAGCAACAACGAGGAAAGGCGGCCGAATTCGGCCGCCTTTTCTATTTGGTACGCTTCAAAGGTGTGCGCGCCAGATAGTTGGACACACTATGCGATCATCGCCGTGAATGACCGGGAGCGGCACTGCTTTTCACGAGCACTTCGCAGTGCACACTCGATTGCGCCCGGCCTGCTTCGCTTCATACATGGCGCCGTCGGCACTGCTCACGAGCCATTCCGCGGAGAAGTCACACGGGTTCATGCACAACGTGTTGCATGATACGCCAACACTCGCTGTCACAGGCACGGGCTGTCCTGCGTTTCGCATCTGCAGCGCTTCGATGTTCGCACGGATGCGTTCTGCCAGGATCATCGCCCCCGCCTGGTCCGTCTCACGCAGAATGATGGCGAACTCCTCACCGCCGTAACGACATGGCCAATCGGACGTGCGCGCGTTGGCATGTAAAACTTCACCCAGCGCCTGCAGTACCTGATCACCGAACGGATGCCCGTGGGCATCATTGAGTGACTTGAAGCGGTCGGCGTCCAGGATGATCAACGCCAGCGGCCGGTCGTATCGTTGTGTGGCCGAAACCTCTTCATGCAGGCGTTGATCAAAGTGGGCTCGGTTCCAAAGTCCCGTCAGGCCGTCAATCATGGCGCGCTGCGCCAGCATGTCCTGAAATCTTTTTGTCCGCAGAGCCGCACGCACGCGGGCATTCAGTTCTGCCGAGTCGAACGGCTTCTGAATATAGTCGACAGCTCCCACGTCGAAGCCACGTACTTTCTGCTCAACGTCGCTGGCTGCGGTGATGAAGATCACCGGAATGTTTTGCGTATCTGACTCGGACTTCAGACGCTGACAAATGTCGAAGCCACTGCTGTCCGGCATCACAACGTCAAGCAGAATCAAGTCCGGTTGAGACGAACATGCCTGCATGAATCCATCATCACCGCTCATGGCATGTGTCAGTTCGATGTCTAGATTCTTCAGGCGCACTTTCAGCAGTTGATGAATCTCAGGTGAATCATCGATTGCGAGAATCTTCTGTGTCATCGCCGGATTCCTTCTTGGCACGCCGCGAAAAAAACATCTTACGTAACGCCGACCTCTGACTCGCGTGAATTCTGTAACGAATCACGCACAACACAGGCCAGGCTTTCGAGCGTGTCCGTCAGTTCCTTCCAATCCGGGTCTGACCTGCTGAGGCATTCAATCTGCGAGACGATGCGATCTACACGTGCTTCGGCATGGACAGCGGACCCGTCATGACGTGGTGGTTCGTGCTCACCCGGCAATGCACACGAGTTCGTGGAATCAACGGGTTCGCTCAGTGGGAGCAAATCGACACCAGTGGGCTGGATGTTCGGCCGGTCATCCGTCTGCATCCGACCCCGCCCTGCGATCACGCGCTGGCACAGATGAACGAGCTCTTCGAGATGCGATTCAAGTTCTTCGATCGGACCGCCAGCCTTCGCAAGTTGCTCGACGATCAGTCCCTGTTCGCTGACCGCGGGGTACCCATAGCCGCCTGCCGCGCCGCTCAGCTTGTGAGCTGTCTGGTAGATCGTTTCGAAATCCGACCGAGCCAGTGCATTGGTCAGAGATTCAACGTGGTTCACGAGTCCGTCGATAAACCGGCCGACGATTTCGAGCATCTCCGGATCATCGCAGAACTCACTGATGAGTGGCTCACACGTTCGCGTCGTCACTTCGCAGTCGATCGTTTCGTCCGGTTCCTTCATAGCGGTTTCGACAATGGTGCCCGCGACCGCCAGTGGTTGAGTCGGTTCCGGTTGAGGAACAAACTTGCAGACCATGTCTGTGAGTTTGCGAGGATTGATGGGCTTGGTGGAGTAGTCGTTGCACCCCGCTGAGATGCACCTGTCCCGGTCACCGCTCATGGCGTGCGCCGTCAACGCCACGATTGGTGCGTCGTATCCCTTCTCGCGTAACGCGGCCGTCGCCTCATAGCCGTCCATCACGGGCATTTGCATGTCCATGAAGATCATGTCGAATGGTTGCCCTTGATCGGCAGCTCTCAGCGCCATGTCATAGGCGACTTTTCCGTTGACGGCTGTTGTCACCGTAGCACCGGCAGTTCGCAGGTGATGCGAAATCAGTTGGCGGTTATCACCACCGTCTTCCGCGAGCAGGATGTTGGCCGCGATTCGTGCCTGCACGCTGCTCTGCATCGGCGCAATATCCTCGCATAGTGTCGACTCTGATGGAGACGCGATCATCGTAACGCCAGCAAGCGAACCAGTTGGCACATGAAACTCGAAACTCGATCCCTGCCCTGGAGCACTGGTTACTTCGATTTCACCGCCGAGCAACTCGACCAGTCGTCTGCAGATTGTCAGCCCCAGACCCGTCCCGCCAAACTGACGAGTGGTCGAATCGTCGGCCTGTGTGAACGGACGGAACAGACGACCAATCTGCTCAGGAGTCATTCCGATGCCCGTATCGAGCACCTTGAAATGCAGTATCGGCGATTCCGACTCGGCACCTTCGGTCCAGACGTGGATGCGTACTTCTCCGTCCTTCGTGAACTTGATCGAGTTGCCGACCAGGTTGATCAGCAACTGTCTGATTCGCACGGAGTCACTGACGATTGTTTGTGGCACCGGTCCGTCATAAACGACGCCAAAGTCGATCTTCTTTTCAATGGCCCGTACCCGCATGAGCGAGGCCACGTCACTCACGATCTGACACGGCGAGCATTCAATCGATTCGACATTCATCCTATTGGCTTCAATCTTCGACAGGTCGAGGATGTCGTTGATCAGAGTCAGCAAGTGACCGGCATTGCGACGGATCGTCTTCACGCAGCGAGTCCGTTCGTCAGGCCGCTGGTTCGGGTCAAGCAGCAGATCGGAGTACCCGATAATGGCCGTCATCGGCGTCCGGATTTCATGACTCATGTTTGCCAGAAACTGGCTCTTCACTTTCGTCGCCGATTCCGCCTCAATGCGGGCTTCGTGCAGCTCGGCTTCAAACTCCTTGCGCTGCGAGATGTCGCGCGAGATGACCGTCACAATGCCATCGGCTGCTTCGTCGAAAACCGTACTCAGCCGGGCCTGTTCGTCGGCCAGGGCGTCGGTCTGCTGGCGCGCGGATTCCATTGAGTCTCGGACGGACCGTGTCAGCCTGGATCCTCGCCACGCCACCAGCGACACCATCAGCAGGCCGCAACTGCCCAGCCAGAACTGGCGACTTCGCATGACGGTCGCGTGAGACATCTGTTGATCGGAATTCGCATCCTGGATGTCGCGAATCAGGCGATGCAGTTCCGTCACGTCCGCAGTCATTGATGAGCATGCCTGATTCAGTTGTATCAGATGATCGACGGCCTCTTCACGACGACTGCGACGCATCTGTTCAAAGAGCTGATCCGCTGAAGAGGCTGCCGTGATTGCGTGCAGTCCGATCTCATCCAACTGCCTGAAAATCGCGACGGAGTTCACGACGGACATGTGCAGGCCGGCGTCTCTGCGGGCCATATTCAGTTCCTGCCGTAACGTCTCCGTAACGCCTTCGAACTGCAACTGCTCCCGTTCGATATTGCGGCTGTTGAAGACACGGCCACCTCGCTCGCTCATTGCCCCAATGAGATTGGAGAGCCGGACATACTTCGCCTGTTGCTGGTCCCACTGACGATTCACACGGGCATCGTCAGTAAAGCTGTTAATCGATGTCTGGCTGGTCCAGAAAAATGCCACGGTGTTGAGCGCGGTCAGCGCAAGACAGACGTAGTGCCAGCGTGCCCGTCCTGCCGTTTGTGATGCAGCCATCGTCGCTTCCATCATGTGGCTGTTGGGTTGCGGACCAACGGAGCATCGTTCGGTGACGCCGTGGCTGACGGTGATTTCTGTCGATTGACATTCCTCTGTCGACTGATGTGGCATTGGACGTCCGAGGTGAGTTGATCAGTTTGTCCGCATGACGGGGACTGGGCATCGCAAGTGGAATTCCCCAGCTTTCGAGAGAAACATAGGCTCGACAGCGTGTCGAAGCAGTGGCCTGCGGGGTTCACCGCACGTTTCCAGACGATCGCCTGATACGTCGAGTGGAACGCCTCCGATGAACCGGCAACTCAGAGCACATCGATGCGTTCAGGGAGGCATTTGCCGCGCGACGGAATGCCAAACGTCGAAGTCGCACTGAATGCGAAGAGCTTGGGCTCGTTCACCCGTACCGGTCCTTCGGGCAGTCGAAATAGCACCAGCCCAAGTGCCGCGATCCGATCACGCTGCCAACAACTCTTACTTTGCTGCAGTCTCTTTGCCCGAGTGTCCTGGAGCGGCGACGAACTTCAGCGTCTCGGCAGCGTCCTCGACGTTCCAGATTCGGACCTCGCCATTGTACGACCCCGCTGCCACACGCTTGCTGCCGGGGTGAACAGCCACTGAGTAAACCCAGTCGGTGTGCCCGCCGAATGTTTTCAGGGCCTTGCCGTCGCCAACCTGGTGATTGCGTGCTGTCTTGTCGGAACTGCTGCTGAAGACCTGTCCTTCGGGGGTCACGGTAATACGAAAGACTTCGCCACCGAATCCTCCAATCGCCCGTACCTGTTTTGCATCGCCCACGTTCCACGTGCGAATCTGCTTATCACTACCAGCGGTCACAACCAGCTTATTGTCCGGCGAGAAACCCACACCGTAGACCGGCTGTCCATGCCCGTTGAACGTGACCAGCGAATCGCCCGATGTCGCGTCAAAAACCTTCGACGTCTTATCGCGACTCGCCGATGCCAGTTTTGTTCCGTCCGGCGACCAGGCAACGTCCATCACCCAGTCAGCGTGATCTTCGATCAACAGTTGCTCTTCCTGAGTCTCGAAATCGAACACGCGAATACTGCGGTCCGCTCCGGCCGTTGCCAACCGCTTGCCGTCGGGGCTGACTGCAACACCGAAGACCGAGTCATCAGTGCGAATCAGGTCGCCGAGCAATGCACCGTCACTGACCTGAAAGATCTTGGCTTCGCCGATTTGAGCTGGTGTGCCCGACGCAACGGCAAGCTTGCTGCCGTCCTTTGTGAACTCGATGTCATAGACGCGTTCAGCCACATTGCTGATCCGACGCACGATCGTTCCGTCGGCAACTTTCCACAGCACGACTTCGTGATAACCGGACGTCGCCAGCGTGTTGCCATCGGGGCTGAAGGCGACCGCCGTAATTGGAATCGCAACCGGATACGACTCGGGCGCTGGCGGCTGCGGCAGTTTGGGCATGATCTGAATCAGCGGTGCACCCGGGCTGAATCCGGCGTCCAGAATCGCGCCGGTGTTGATCCATTTCTTGATCGATTCGATCTGCTCGGCTGTCAGAGGGTCTGCATCCTTCGGCATCGACCCGTCTTCGATCAATGCAAACATCGTTGACGAGTCGGCATCGCCAACTTCCACGGCATCTCCCGATTCGCCGCCCTTCACGATGCCGGCGAATGTCTCCATGTTGTATCGCCCCTTCGCCGTCTTCGCGTTGTGGCATGCCAGGCAGCGCTGCGAAAAGATCGGAGCGACCGATTCCGCGAACGACACGAGCGTTCCGATTTTGATCCGCAACTGTTCGGCCGCACGACGTTTTTCGACGTGCTCCTTGCTGATGGCGGCGAATTCGGTCGACACCTTCTCGACCTGAGGGTTGAAGTCGGCGACCTGTTTCTCCGCGGCGGTAACAGCGACGGTCGACTTCTCGACGTCGGCTTTGGCCGTCGCAATCGCATCTTCGACAGCTTTCACCGCAGCCTGCGCATCGGTGACAGCTTTGGTCGCTGCTTCTGCTTTTGTCTCCGCTTCTTTGGCGGCCTTCTCGTCTTCTTCCTTCTTTGATTCGTCGGCCTTCTTGCGAGCGGCCTGAGCAGCTTCGTCCGCCTTCTTCTTCGCCTCTTCCAGTGGCGGGACCTTGTCCTGTTCGGGCTTAAGCTTGCCTTCGGAATCCTTCACGGCTTTGCCGGCCCGGTTCTTCTCCGACTTGGCCTTGATCAAAGCGGTCTGCAGTCCGGCAGCTTTCGTCCGGGTTTCTTTGAGCACGGCGGCCGCCTTGTCTTCCCGACCTTTCGCTTCATCCGCGGCTTTCGTCAGCGCGACGACCTGCGCCTCTTCTTCCGGAGTGGCTGCGCTTAACGGAGCGGCAAATGCACACACCGCGAGAACTGTCAGGCAATGGCGGGATCGCAACATGAGGACGGTCCTCTCAGGGTAGGAAGCGGAGGCGGGTCGTTCGTAATCACCACTCTAATGCGGTGCGCGAGTCGAAGTCGCAAGGTGGGGAACTGGCATTCATCGCCAGAACGGGAATAGCATCTCGCACCGCTCATCAAACTGTCAAGCTGGGCGATTCAAAGAGATGCACCGCTGACCGAACGGAAGTCCCGTGCCGGATGATTGTTCTGCTGACGACCGCAACCGACCTGCGCAATCATGGACGGCCTGTTTGCTCACGTTCTGGCGACCGGCACAGGAACCTGATGGCGATGTTGACCAATGCCATCGCGTGCAATGTCGGCCGCTGCTCTGCATCTGGCTGAGTTTTCTGTTGTATTCGTTCTGCCACGCTCCCGTGCCCGGGGTGAACGAACCGCACTATCTGAGCAAGGCAAAGCACTACTGGAACCCCGACTGGTGTCCCGGCGATTTGTTTCTCGAGTCCTCGAATCCGCATCTGGTCTTCTATCAGGCATTCGGCCCGCTGACGCGGATTCTGTCGTTTGAACACACAGCCATCGCAGGCCGGATGATTGCGTTCCTCATTCTGGCGTTCGGCTGGCAATTGATGTGCCAGCAACTCAACCGAGATCGCTGGTCAGGCCTGGCAGCGGCGTGGATATTTCTGTTGCTGGCTTCAATCGGCAACCTGTCGGGCGAATGGCTCATTGGAGGTGTTGAATCGAAGGTGCTGTCGTACGGATTGGTGCTCTGCGGACTCGCGGCTCTGGCGAATCGTCACTGGTGTGTTGCCGGAGTTACGTGCGGCCTCGCAGTCGCCTTTCATCCACTGGTCGGCATGTGGAGCCTGGTCGCCATCGTCCTGGCGTGCGCTGGCACAATACTTCAGCCCGGCCGTGTCGGACTGCGCACCGAGTTGATGGCGTCAAGTGCCAGGACGATCCGCAGCCCGCACTTCCTGGCAGGCATGGTGTTGCTCACGGCGACTGCTTTGATGGGGATTGTCCCGGCCCTGGCAGTGACGGCCGGAGCGACGCGTGAGGAGACGTGGTATGCCAACTTCGTGCAGGTCTATTATCGCCTGGCCCATCACCTTGATCCGATGATGTTCCGCTTCAGTGCGTATGCCGGGTATGCGTTCCTGTCGCTGCTGAGCTTGATGCTGTGCCGATTCTCGACGGACCGCCGCATGGTGCTGATGTCCCGTTACGTGGCCGCGGCTGGATTCATCGCTCTGGTCGGACTGGCCATTGGATACGGACCTCGACCGACCGACCGGACACCGCTGTGGGAAGTTCGCATCGCGCTGCTTAAGTTTTATCCGTTCCGATTGTTCGACGTGATGCTGCCGCTGCTGACTTCAATCCTGGTGGCCGGACAGTTCTCGTCGCGGCGGCTCGCATCGGTCCTCGTGCCCGGACGACTCCGCTGGGGCCTGTTGACCAGCGGCCTTCTGATCGCACTCTGGTTGAACGCGGGGCTCGGATCGATCAACTACATGACGTCTCGGCAGCAGCGAGATTGGCTGGCTGCGTGCCAATGGCTGCAGGCCAACGCGCCCGCTGATGCTTTGATCTACACTCCGAAAGACGGTTGGGCATTCAAGTGGTTTGCTCAACGGGCTGAGTATGTTGCCCGCAAGGACTGCCCGCAGGACGCGGCCGGAATCCGCGAATGGAACACGCGACTGAACGCGATGAGCGAATGGGGACAGGCACCTGAGAACTACCGGCCCGACGGTGGGTATTCCCGGGAATCCGCTCAGGCACTCTCGAAGCAGACAGGCATCACCTACATCCTCTCACGCCGCTTCGGACCGTTTGACGTTCCCGTCGTCTTCAACTCGCCGACGTATCGCATCTATTACATTGCGCCTGACTGAGAACGGAACCGTCATGCCCTTTCCGCAGTTCGATCGCTATCAGGTTCGTATGGAGCCGTTGTCTACTCGCGCGAACAAGACTTCGATCGAACAGGACCATGTCTCACCGGATGCGACACCGCCCGAGCTACCGGACGCGTCCCGCCGATTGCTCGAACAGGTGACCGACCGCATTCGCCAGGCGCGAGTGAATGACCGGCCAGTTGTGGCCGCGTTCGGTGCCCACACGATTAAGAACGGACTCGGTCCCGTCCTGCTCAAGCTTGTTGAGCGAGGCTGGCTTACTCACCTGGCAACAAATGGAGCGGGCATCATTCATGACTGGGAGTTCGCGTTCCAGGGGCAAAGCAGCGAAGACGTTAAGTCGATGGTCGATCAGGGACGCTTCGGCAACTGGGAAGAGACCGGGCTGTACATCAACCTGGCCCTGAACATTGGCGCCTTCGAGGGTAAGGGGTACGGCGAATCAATCGGCTCAATGATCGAGAACGAAGGTCTGACGATCCCCGACGACTCCTGTATTCAGGCAGCGATGCAGGGCGGAAATCAGAATCCGGATACAGCGGCGGCCGCGGCGGACCTGAAACTCGTGCTTGATCAATGGAACCAGTCCGGGCGCGCCCGCCTGCTGGAACCCGGTTGGCTGGACATTCCGCATCCCTGGAAGCGGTTCAGCATTCAGGCAGGAGCGCACCGGCTGGGCGTCCCGTTCACGGGACATCCGATGATCGGACACGACATCATCTACAACCATCCCATGAATCACGGTGCCGCACTGGGTCGGACTGCGCAGCGGGATTTCCTCACTTACGCGGAATCGATCAGCCGCATTGACGGCGGCGTGTATCTTTCGATCGGCTCGGCGGTGATGAGCCCGATGATCTTCGAGAAGTCATTGTCGATCTCACAGAACCTGGCGATCCAGCGGGGTGAGCATATGGATGACCATTTCATCCTGGTCAGCGACCTGGCGGAGTCCACCTGGGACTGGAGCCAGGGCGAACCGCCCATCGACAACCCGGCCTATTACCTGCGTTACAACAAGTCTTTCAGTCGTATGGGCGGCACGATGCGATATCTCCAGGCTGACAACCGCGACCTGTTGCTCAGCCTGCTGCACATGCTGGGCAGTCCGTAGTCTCCGCCGTTCGTAGTAACCGCACTTGTGCGGTTCGATCGCGCATTAACATTCGAATGTGTCGAGCCTGGTAATCTGCCCCAACGGATCGACGCCCGCCGCCGAACCGGACAAGTCCGGATACTACGAGCACCGTCTCTCAGTAGGTCACGCGCACCAGCAGGCCGCCGGGGAGTCGTCGGACCATGCGTTTCATTTCGAGGATCGTCAGCGTGGCCAGCACGCGCGACGCATCGATGCCGGCCTGCCGGATGATCTCGTCGAGATGCTGCGGATCATTTGTCACGAGATTGAGGATTGCTCGCTGCTGGTCGCTGAGCACCAGTTCTCGCGGGCTGCGAACTTCTTCCGCCTGAGTCGTCTGGACGGGTTGCATCAATGGACCCAGCTCTTCGAGAACGTCGTCGGCATGACGGATCAGCGTGACTCCGTCGCGTATCAGATCGTGACAGCCTTCACTGGCGAGACTGTCGATGCGGCCGGGAACGGCCATGACTTCACGTCCCTGTTCCATGGCGTGACGCGATGTATGCAGCGCCCCGCTGCGACGGTTGGCCTCGACGATGATGACCCCCAGCGACAGACCGCTGATGATGCGGTTGCGCTGCGGAAACAGTCCGGAACTCGGCGGCTGTTCCAGACGGTTTTCGGTCACCACCGCACCATGTTCGGAAATCTGTGCGGCTAGATCAGCGTGCTCCGGCGGATACACATTCAGAAGCCCCGTCGCCGACACCGCGATCGTGCGTCCGCCCGCTGCCAATGCTCCGCGATGTGCCGCCGCATCAATACCTCGAGCCAGACCGCTGATGATTGTCAGTCCAGCCATCGCCAGACCACGTGCGAGTTTTTCGGCCTGCTGCTGTCCGTAAACTGTGCAGCGCCGCGAGCCAACGATGCCAATCGACATCTCGTCGCGCTTCTGTACCTCGCCCCGACAGAATAGTAGCAGCGGGGCATCGTCAACCTGGGCCAGGTTCTTCGGATACTGATCAGTACCAAGTTGCAGGAGTTGAAAACCGTGCTCGCAGCACAATCTCCATTGATTCTCGGCCTCGGACGATCGGCGTGTGGTTTGAATCTGCGTGGCCAGCTTCGGGCCGATCCCGGAAACCTGCTCCAGTTCACCGATGCTCGCCGACAGGACTTTGCCTGGCGTCTCGAAATAACTGAGCAGATCGCGTTGATGGCGCGGACCAATGCCGGGCACGAGTTGCAGTCGAAGCTGATCCAGCAGTTGTTCATCGGGCGGTTGAATTTCTGCCGGAAACAACTCGGACACAGGGGAACTCCCGGAACTCGCTGTTGGATTCAACGTCACACCAGTGGACGCCCGAGGTGCGGCAGTTAAGTCGTCGGACTTGTCCGACCGCGATCTTCGAGGGATTCCCCTCGAACCTGTCAAGTCGCATGTCGGGTCATTGGCGTAAAACCGTATTGACCGTTTTTGCAGGTTGAAATAAGCTCGCGCCAGCGTACCGTGGCCATTGCGCTCATGGAAGCAGTCTCCGATAGGGAAGTCGCTCTTACATAGTTCCCAACGCAAATAGTCGGCAATCAGGTTGGGCCCTTCGCTCACCAATCGACGGGGAAGCCCCGGACTTCGGTTCGGGAATGCATCATCGCCGACGGTCAGCGAGACAGTCGCAGGATGTGACGTCTCATGAGACTCCGACGGTCCGGTCGATCCTGGGTCGTTCACACCCCTGCGAAACTCAATCTGTTTCTTGAGGTACTGGGGAAGCGGGCTGACGGGTTCCACGAGCTGGAAACGGTCATGGTGACTGTCGGCCTGTACGACACACTGGTTCTGACTGAGGAGTCCACACCCAAGATTTCACTGCGTTGTCACGACGCCGGATATGCCCCGCGAACGGAGTCCAACTTGGGCAATTCGGAGCAGGTGCCGGACGGGCGAGACAATCTGGCAGTGCGGGCGGCGGAACTGCTGCGAGCAGAAACGGGTGCTGACCGAGGCATCCACATTGATCTGTTCAAGCGGATTCCGGCCGCAGCGGGGCTGGCGGGAGGATCCAGCGACGCCGCCGCAATGCTGTTCGCTCTGAATCGAATCTGGCACACTGGCCTGAGTCGCGATGAGCTGCAGAGACTGGCATCCCGGATCGGCAGCGACATTGGTTTTTTTCTCTCACCTTGCCCCACCGCAATCTGCCAGGGTCGCGGCGAAGTAATTCGTCCGTTGTCTGCCCCCCTGCGTCTGCATTTTGTGATTGCGAAACCCGAAAGTGGTCTGTCGACGTCCGAGGTGTACCGATATTGTCGGCCGGAACAGACACGTCGCGGGTCCAGATCGCTGATCGAAAGTCTGCAACGAGGTGATTTGAAGGGCGCGGGCCGCAGGATGTTCAATTCGCTTCAGTCTCCGGCTGAGGCATTGAATCCAGACATCGAACGTTTAAGTGCGACCTTTGCCCGACATCCTTTTGTCGGACACATGATGAGCGGTAGTGGAACGGCTTACTTCGGTGTCTGCCGACATCGATGTGAGGCAAGGCTGGCCGCTGCACGGCTGAGGGCATCAGGCCAAAGCCGTGTGTTTGTGGTGGAAACACCACCCTGATGGAGAGCTGTCACCGACGCGGCGTGTTTCAGGAGGGACAACCGTGGATATCACCGAAGTACGTATCAAACTGATGGACGACCCCAACGATCGTCTGCAGGGATTCTGCTCGATTACCTTCGACGGGTGTTTTGTCATCCGCGACCTGAAGATCATTCAGGGAACGAAGGGGGCATTTGTCGCAATGCCCAGCCGGAAACTGACCGACCGCTGCGGCAACTGCGGCACCAAGAACCACTTGCGTGCACGCTTCTGTAACGACTGTGGCGCACAACTCGAAGAAGAGCGGGCGATCAAGGACGACGACGGTCGGGCCAAGCTGTACGCCGACATCGCTCACCCGATCAATTCCGGTTGCCGGGACATGATTCAGTCGAAGGTCCTGGAATCCTTCGAGCGTGAGAAAGTCCATGCCCATAAGCCTGGTTATGTCTGCAGCTACGACGACTATGGAGAGGACCGCATTGCCAAAGCCACGCGCCGCGATATCGAACCCAGTCCGTCGCGACGGATAGTCGCGCCTGACAATGAACAGCGGCGAGTCGACTCGCCGCAGTCCGAGCCTTCGCGTCCGCACCTGGGGTCGGAACGACCGAAGACCTCGACACGCAGCGAACGCGACACGTTCGGCGCCGGAGTGGATTGAGTGCTTCGTCAGCCGTGAAGTGATGGATGTAGCCGAACTCGTCAGAGTTTGGTTTCCCCGGGTTTGGCCAAAGTCTGGCGACTTCGGCTACCCCTCGAAGCGGGACTGACACACCACTATAGCGTCCGCAGTGCTGCATCGAGTTCGGCAATGACGTCATCCGCTGAATCGATGCCCACCGACAGACGGGCCAGCCCGTCAGTGATTCCCCAGCTTCGACGCTCGTCGACGTTCACGTACTTATGCGAAGTTCCGGCTGGCCAGGAAATGGTTGTTCGCGTATCCGCCAGCGTCGGTGAAAACGGAATCGTCTCGGCCAGCGCTCGGAACAGCGGTCGGATGCCCGCCTCGCCCGATTGCAGTTCGAAGGACAACATGCCGCCAGTTCCGTCGGGCAGCAGTCGTTGAGCCAGTTCATGGTTCGGGTGGTCGGGCAGACTCGGGTGATAGACGCGCGACACGGCTGAGTGTCCGGCCAGAAACTCGGCGACTTTGATCGCATTCTCAGAGACGCGCTGCATTCTCAACGGCAGCGTGCGCAACCCTCGCGAACCGAGCCAGCACTCAAACGGATTCGCGTTCAGTCCGAACAGACTGGCCACGCGACGCACGCATGTCACTGATGCCTGTGACCCGGCAACAACGCCCAGCATCACGTCACCGTGTCCATTGAGATACTTGGACGCGCTGTGAAACACGAGCTTTGCTCCGTGTTCCAGCGGGCGAAACAGACACGGGGTCGCGAACGTATTGTCGACGACGACTGGAACCTCCCCCATCGCCTCGACCAGACGCGGCAGGTCGACGACTTCCAGCAATGGGTTGGAGACGCTCTCAATCAGACACAGCTTCGTGTTGTCGCGGACGGCGGCAGACATCGATTCGATGTCAGAGGCATCGGCGAACGTCACTTCGATTCCGAAGCAACGCTCCAGTTCAGACAGCAACTGCGAACTGCGACCGTACAGCACTCGCGCTGCCAGAATGTGGTCTCCGGAGCGCAGATGACTCAGCAGAATGGCTGAGCAGGCTCCCATCCCAGAGGCGCACACCGCTCCAGCTTCGGCGTGTTCCAGATCGGCCACGTCACTCGCAAACGCTGCATGATTCGGGTTGCCGTCGCGCGTGTAGATGTAGCCCCGCTCGCTGTGGTCGGTCACCGCATCCAACTGCTCGATGCCGTGCAGATCAAACGCGGTTGTCTGATATAGCGGAGGGTTACTGGAACGCGTCGTGAAGTCCTCGGCCCAGCCACCGCGGGAGCAAATCGTTTCGTCTTCTCGAGACATGGTCGTTCCTCAAAGCAGGCCTGACGGGATCCAGAATCAGTCACGGCAGTGGTCAAACGCCGAACGACTGACCAAGGATCGAGGGATCGACGTTGCCGAACCGAAATGCGTTACCGGTTTCGACGTTGTGAAACACGACCTGAGCCGGGCTGAACAACAGAGGATCGATCTTATAAAAGTCGTGATCGGCCGCGCGGAAGATCTCCAGAAACGGCTTGCCGTAGCAATCGGCCGCCGATGCCGGAACGCGGGGTCCGATTTCCTCAAGCGAAGCATCGTCTCCCGTGACCCACAGAGTGACCTGGCCTCCATACAGAATGGCATCGTTCGTCCGACCAATGCCGCTCAGATCATCTGCGGCGACGGGCGGTAATGGAGCCGTCCCGAATCCGTGACGCACGCGCCGCACGTCGAAACCCAGTTCGAACAATTTATGTAGCGACGTCTCGACGGACCGCGCCACCACCTGGATCGTGCCCGCCAGGCTGGCCGTGGGCGCCGCCAGCAGCGTGATGTCAGTCGGCGTCACCTGGCATCGATTGGCAACGTATGCAGCGACGTCCTCAGTCGGAAGCTGGCCGGTTTCCAGAACACCCACAACTCGCTGAGCCGTTTCGGCAACGGGAAGCTGAGTAAACAATTCTTCGGACGCTGCGGCCGCCCGCATTGGTCCGGATCCCATCGCAAAGTAGTCGCCCACGCTGATTTTCCAGCCGGCATACTGACTCTGCAGGCAAGCGGCGACGGGCTGATCTGTTTCAACCTGAATCGTCGGCCAGCCTGCTGAAAAGGCACTGCCGGACACGATCGAGACGCGTCCGCAATCGGCCATGCAGACCCGGCTCAGCAGGATTCCGGCTTCCAGACTTCCGGCCGATTCCACACCGAAGTCAACGACGGACGCGCCGTTGCCAAGCGCGTGATGAACCACTCCCAGTTCGTCGCCAGAGCCGGACTGGACGTCGTCCAGCAGTCGCAGGGCCAGCACGTTGAGTGATCGCGGCATAACGGACTCAGTGGGAGTGGATGTTGGGATGCGTGGCGGATTATGGGTCCGAGGCTTTCTGGCCGCAAAGCAGCGTGCTCTCGCATGACTGCCACGATCGAAACAACCCGGACAGGTGGAACAGTCAGTCAAACGCGATTCACGATGCGCCGAATCTGATCCCGGCAGTGGATCGCAGCGACCGCTCACCCAATCTCGCTCCATCGTTAGCAGAGGCGGACTCGTTCCAACGCTTTGCGTTGGAACGCACCACGGGACGCTCTGCGTCCCGGTCACTCGACACCCGGGACGCAGAGCGTCCGGAATGGCATTCCAACGCAGAGCTTTGGAACGAGTCACGAAATCAGGAACCAGCAACATGAGCAATGAACTCAAGCGGGTACTCATCGGACTGGCCTGCGCGTTGGTGTGGTCACAGAGCGCTGATGCGCAGAACGTTGCCTACCTGGTGACAGCCGATGGCTCTGCGTATTCCTACTCGGCCGCTCCCAATTCGGTCGTGTTTGTCATGCCGCAGATGACGTATTCCGCTCGACCGACTTACGGGGCAGCACGGAACTCTTACACGCTGGTGCAGGATTCCGCCGGGCAGCTTTACTACGTGTCAGTGAGCCAGAGCGTCGAACACCACTCGACAAACCACGTTGCCCCATACTCAATGTCGTTCGATTTCGTCGCGGACCACTCGCATCATTCCCCCGCGAGTGTTCTGGCGCCCGCCGTGCGAGGCACTCGCAATCTGGTCGGTGACGTCGCCGAGGTCTGCCTGAAACTGCACCCGGGTGCCTGGCTGGCTGAGAAAGCCGGGCTGATCAAACGCAATCGCATCGTGCGGCGAATCCGCGGCACGGACTATGGCTATTGACCGAGCCCTCTCTGCATGGCAGCTTCAATCGCGTCGACATCGTAAACGCACCCGCCCCAAGTGCCTCCGCCCGCCTGTTGCAGCAGCGCCCACAAACGAGTTTCCGCCGGAAGATCCGGATCGGCAGACAGGGTGACTGACGGCGTGCGCTCCGCCAGCAACCGGGCTGCTTCCTCGGGTGTCAGCTCACGCTCACCATCGCCCACCAGATCGATGCTGCCTTCCAGTGAATTGCGATCCACCCGAATCCGAATCTGGTCTCCGTCATGGACCTTGCCGATCGGACCACCAGCCAGGGCCTCGGGGCCGACATGCCCAATGCACGCGCCGGTCGACACGCCGGAGAATCGTGCGTCGGTAATGATGGCTACCTGCTTGCCAAACTTGAGGTACTTCAACGCTGACGTGAGCTGATACGTCTCTTCCATGCCGGCCCCCAATGGGCCACGACAAATCAACAGGATGATGTCGCCAGCGAGAATCTTTCCGTCCTTGATGGCCGCGATTGCATCACGCTCTGACGTGAAAACGCGGGCCGGACCGGTCTTGCGATAGACACCATCCTCGTCCACGACGCTCGGATCAATCGCCGTACTCTTAATGACCGAGCCTTCGGGCGCAAGGTTCCCGACTGGGAAACACACCGTGCTGGTCAGGCCCCGCTCTCGCGCTTTGACGGGTGTCATGATCACGTCGTCTGGATCGATGCCATCCTGTTGAGCCAGGACCTCGCGCAATCGCCCGCGGCGATCGGATGACTCCCACCACTCGAGTACATCACCCAGTCGCTGCCTCGAGACGGTCAGTGCATCGAGCTTCAGCAGACCGAGCGTCCGCAGGCGCAGCATGACTTCCGGCACACCGCCGGCCAGAAACATCTGCACGGTGGGATGACCGACGGGGCCGTTCGGCAGGGCATCGACAATCCGCGGCACCTGGCGATTCAACCGATTCCAGTCGTCGACTGTTGGGCGATCAACTCCGGCGGCGAACGCTGTTGCCGGGATATGCAGCAGCAGGTTTGTGGAACCGCCACAGGCAGCATGCACGACCATCGCATTATGGAATGCATCAGGCGTCAGAATGTCGCGGGTTGTCACACCCTGTGACTGCATGGCAACAACAGCCCGTGCCGACCGCGTGGCAATATCGAGCCAGATCGGCTGCCCCGATGGTGCCAGCGCGCTGTGAGGCAGACACATTCCCAGCGCCTCGGCCACGACCTGCGCGGTTGCGGCCGTTCCCAGAAACTGACAACCGCCCCCGGCACTACCACAAGCTCGACAACCCTGATCGGCCGCGTACTCCAGCGTGATTTCTTCGTGGGCGAAACGCGCTCCAATGGACTGCACTTTGCCCGCGTCTTCGGCATCGCGGGCCGGAAGCGTGACTCCGCCTGGCACGATGGCCGTCGGCAGATCGTGCTGACCGGCCAGTGCGATCATCATCGCCGGCAGACCTTTGTCGCACGTCGCCACTCCGATCACACCTTTGCGGAGCGGTAGCGAGCGGATCAAACGACCAAAAACGATGGCCGCATCGTTGCGATAGGCCAGACTGTCCATCATCGCGGTGGTGCCCTGCGAGCGTCCGTCGCACGGATCACTGCAGTAGGCCGCAAAGGGAATCCGCTCAAGCCGTGTCAATTCTTCTGCGGCGGCCCGCATCAACAGGCCGACTTCCCAGTGGCCTGTGTGATAACCCAGCGCGATCGCGCGGCCGTCTTCTCCGCGGATGCCACCCTGAGTGCTCAGGATCAACACCTGATCCCACAGCAGGTTCTGTGGATCCCAGCCCATCCCGGCGCTTTGCGTCAGACCGAACAGGTCGCCACTGGGTGCATTCCTCAACAGCTCGTCATTCAGAGGCAGGCTGCCGGAAGGACCCTCTCCGACAGTTGTGATGTCGAACAATGACGAGTCGCCGGAGTCGAGCAGCGATTGCATCGAGTCGGTCATCAATCCCTCAGGTAACTTTTTGCAATGACAACAGAAACGACGATCAGAACTGGGGCGGCCAGGATGCCAAGGTCTCCCTTTGCCAGAGACAGGCAGACTCCACCGGTTGCAAGCAGGATTGACGCCGAGAGCAGACGCGCGGATTGAACAGTGCTGTCCGCTCTGCGTGGCGGAGTGGAATCGGACATTTCGACCGTCGCTTCCGGGTATTCGGCACATAGGGACAAGAGGCGGGAATCACTGATTCCCGGTTTGTTACTGCGCTGTGAACTCGCTGAAGACGTGTTCGATGTTCTCGACGCGTTCTTTCACATCAACTCCGGTCCACTTTTCGTAGAACGGCAGGTCGATCGATTCTTTGATTTCTTCGAGTGACTTGCCGTCGTCGAGAGCCTTTCGCACGAACTGACGCAATTCAACGAAGTACCGGCGCTGCGTGTCGATCAGACTGGCGTCGGACATTTCGCCGTGGCCAGGAGCGATCGTTTTGATGGGCAGCTTCTTCATTTCTGTCAGCACGCCGATCCAGCTCTCCGTATTGCTGTCGCCCGTGTAGTTGAACGCTCCGTTCACGCAGGCGTCGCCCGTGAACGCAATGCCGAGTTTCGGTAGCCAGGCGATTGCGTCGCCGGCCGTGTGTGCGTGTCCGAAATACAGCAGCTCAACGCGCTGGTTGCCGTCGTCCAGCACCAGCTTCCTGGGAAAGAACAGGGTCGGCTTGTCATATTCCAGCGGACCGTACTCGTCCGGCTTCTCTTTCTGTGACTTCTGAAAACCGGCGATGCCCTTTGTATCGAACAGTTGCCGACTGTTTTCCGATGCGACCGCAATCGTTCCGTTGGCCGTGTAGATCGCATTTCCGTCCGCGTGATCGCCGTGATAGTGGGTGTCGAACACGTACCGGATGGGCTTGTCCGTCGTCTTGCGAATCAGCTTGATGACCTCTTCCGCCTGGTTCGGAAAGTTCGCATCAATGACAAGGACAAAATCCTTGAAGATGACCCAACCCTGATTGCAGCCGATGAACTCCGGCTTGTTCAGGACTTTGCGAAAGTAGACGCCCGGGGCGAGTTCGTGAATCACCGTCTCGGTTGGTTTGAACCAGCCCGACGACCAGCCAGAGAGCCCGACGACAATCGAAAGACTGAGCAAAGCGACAACGATTCGACGGTGTTTCATGGCTGCCTGCTTTGTCTAATCAATGAGCTTCGTGATCGGATACTCGACGATGCCTTTTGCTCCGGCCGCCTTGAGCTGCGGCACGATCGACCGGACAACGGCCTCGTCAAGGATCGTGTTGACGTCGACCCACTCGGGATCGGACAGCGAGGAGATTGTCGGCGTCTGCAGAGCGGGAAGCTGATCGAGCACCGTTTTCAGATTGTTCCGATGCACGTTCATCATCATCCCGACTTTGCCCTCGGCGTTCAGGCAGGATTGCAGGATCAGGGCAATGTTTTCCAGTTTGGCCCGCTTCCAGTCGTCCTCCCATGAGGTCCGGTTGGCGATCAACCGCGTCGTGCTCTCCAGAATCTGGTCGACGATCCGCAGGTTGTTGGCTCGCAGAGAATTGCCCGTCTCCGTGACTTCGACGATCGCGTCCGCGAGACGCGGCGGTTTGACTTCCGTCGCTCCCCACGAAAATTCGACGGCCGCGTTGACCCCATGCTTTGCCAGATAGGCCTGCGTCAGACCGACGGCTTCCGTCGCAATCGTCTTACCTTCCAGGTCGGCGACCGACTGAACGTCGGAGTCCTCAGGGACGCACAACACCCAGCGAACCGGCTTGCGGCTGACTTTTGAAAACACCAGCTCGCAGACTTCATGCACGTCGGCCTGGGTTTCCTGGACCCAATCGTGTCCGGTAATGCCGGCGTCGAGGATGCCCTGCTCCACGTAACGGGCCATTTCCTGAGCCCGAATCAGCAGACACTCGATTTCCTCGTCATCGATCTTCGGAAAGTACGACCGCGAGGAAAACGTGATGTTGTATCCTGCTCGCTGAAAGAGGGCGGCCGTGGCGTCTTTCAGGCTTCCGGCAGGGATTCCGAGTTTGAGTGTGTTGGGCATCGCAGAGTGTGTGTCACAAAGTAAGAAACGTGCTTCCGCAGCGGAGGCGGTGCGGAATCTTACGGCAGCCCGGATCCGGGAACAACCAGCCCGGATCGTGCCTCTATGGTGGCAATTCCGCCTGGCGGATTCGTATAAGCACGCTGCTTCCTGAGCTGTGTCGTTTGATCACACTGAGGATGCATCAGGCTCGTCGATTCTGACCCACGACAGAAAAAAGGGACCGTCGTTTTGCGAATTGCATTGGCTCAACTCAATCCCACAGTGGGAGACATCGCTGGCAATGCCGAGCTTGTCGTGCAGGCCGCCGAACGGGCTGCTGACGATGGCGCCCGACTCGTCGTGGCAACCGAGCTTGTCGTGAGTGGGTACCCGCCGCGCGATCTGCTGCTCCGTGAAGGATTTGTGGAGGCCTGCGACCGCGCCGTCGAGCAACTGGCGAACCGACTGCCCAGTGGCATCGCGGCGATCGTCGGACATCCGAGCGGCGTGGATCTGCCCGCGGGACGCATCGCGAACGCGGCGAGTCTGCTGTGCGAAGGTCGAATCGCTGCCACGATCCATAAGCGACTACTGCCTAACTACGACGTCTTCGACGAACGACGTTACTTCAGGCCTGCTGATTCGGTCCGCCCCGCTGAGTTGGACGGCTTGCGGCTTGGGATCCACATCTGCGAGGACGCCTGGTGGGGCGAACCGTCAACTCACTATCACGACGAGCCGTTGCCGCAACTGGATCCCGTGGCAGAGCTGGCATCGGCTGGCGTCGACCTGTTCATCAACCTGTCGGCCAGCCCATTCGAGATTCGCAAGCAGAACCGTCGCCAGGCACTCGTGCAGCGACACGTCGAACGACACAGGCGACCGTTCGTGTTCGTCAATCAGGTTGGCGGGAACGACGATCTTGTGTTTGATGGCAACAGCTTCGCGGTCGATTCGGCCGGTCACGTGCGCGAACAGCTTGCGGCGTTTGAATCGGGACTGGCGGTCATTGAAACGGATGATCTGCATCGGCCGGCCCCAGCGGATGGACTCGCCCACGCTTCGAGCTGGTGTCACGAAGGCGAAATGCTCGACGCGCTCATCCTGGGTCTGCGGGACTACATGCGCAAGTGTGGTTTCACTGACTGCGTGCTTGGGCTGAGCGGGGGGATCGACAGTGCGCTGGCGTGCTACATCGCAGCCCGCGCCGTGGGGCCGGATCACGTCCACGGAATCGCGATGCCCAGCCGCTATTCGAGTGACCACAGCGTCAGCGATGCCGTGGCTCTGGCCGAAAACCTGGGCATCGATTTCGAGACGATTCCGATTGATGCAATGCATCAGGCTTACGAGCAAACCGCCGTCGTGGGTGAGGACCTGACCAGTCAACCTGGAGGGCTGGCCGATCAGAATCTGCAGGCCCGCATCCGCGGCGGAATCGTCATGACTCGGAGTAACCGGCATGGCTGGGTGGCACTTGCAACCGGTAACAAAAGTGAATTGTCCGTCGGCTACTGCACTTTGTATGGAGACATGTGTGGCGGATTTGCCGTACTGAGCGACGTCTTCAAACGAGATGTCTACGGCATTTCCCGGTACATCAACGAAGTCCGTGAAGGTCGCGAAGTCCTTCCCGCGGGAACTCTCAGCAAACCGCCAAGTGCTGAACTTGCTCCGGATCAACTCGATCAGGACACGCTGCCCGAGTACCCGGTACTGGATGCCATTCTGGAAGGTCTGATCGAACGCGAGGAATCGGTCGCCCGGCTCAGCGAGCAGTTTCCACGCGAGACAGTCCAGTGGGTCGCCACGCGGCTGGATCGCAATGAATTCAAACGCCGGCAGATGCCGCCGGGTATCAAGCTGTCGTCACGAGCGTTCGGCAGCGGACGCCGCATGCCAATGGCCGCTCGCTTTGAACCTGCGCCGCTCCTTGCTTCGCCAGGACCGACTGACTAATGATCGTTTAACGGCAAGCCGCAGGCGTCGACGTTTGCAGAGTGCGCGAGAAACGCTGACGCCTGCGGCTAACCGTTAAACAACAGAGACCACCATGCAGCACAACATTCCCATCGAGCAGATTGGCCCCCTCGGTGAACCGATGGCCGAGGCCATACAGAAGTGCGTGCATTGTGGCTTTTGCCTGCCTGCGTGCCCGACGTATCAGGTGCTTGGCGAGGAAATGGACTCACCCCGCGGGCGCATCTTTCTGATGAAAGAAGCCCTGGAAGGTCGCGTTGAAACAGACGCAGTCGTTCCGTACATCGATCGCTGCCTGGGTTGTGTCGGCTGCGAAACCGCGTGTCCTTCGGGTGTGGGCTACGGGGAACTGGTGACAGCGTTCCGTGCGACGTCGGAAGAAACTCGTCGCCGGTCGCTGTTTGACCGCGTGCTGCGACGGTTCGTGCTCGAAACACTGCCCTATCCCGGACGATTTCGATTCGGCGCGCGTCTGGGCAAATTCGCCCGACCACTGCGACGGCTGATACCGGGGCGACTCGGTTCCATGCTCGAACTGCTGCCCGACCGACTGCCCAAAGGCGAACCGCTACCCGAACTCGTCCCCGCCATTGGCAAACGTCGAGCCCGCGTAGCTCTGCTCGCAGGATGCGCACAGCAGGTGCTTGCGCCTGACATCAATCATGCGACACTGCGTGTACTCGCGCAAAACGGTGTCGAAACAGTCATCCCGAAATCGCAGGTCTGCTGCGGAGCCCTGGCCGCTCACACCGGAGCCGCCTGGCAGGCAAAGAAATTTGCAAAGCAGAACCTGATGGCGTTTCCGTCCGACGTTGACGCCGTGCTCACTAATGCCGCCGGCTGCGGTTCCGGAATGCATGAGTACGCGTTGTGGCTCCGCGGTGAGCCCGAACAGGCTGCCGCAGAAGAGTTCGTCACACGAGTCCGCGATGTCAGCGCGTTCCTGGCCGAACTGGGCATCGAATCGCCACCGGATTTGAAGTCGCCGATGCGAGTCGCATTCCACGACGCGTGCCATCTGGCTCATGCGCAGAAGGTACGCTCGCAACCGCGGCAACTGCTGCAGTCGATCGGCAATCTCGAACTTGTCGAAATCCCCGACGGGGAAATGTGCTGCGGCTCGGCGGGCACCTACAACATTGAGCAACCAGAGACGGCGGCCACACTGGGCGAGCAGAAAGCGCAGGCCGTACTCTCGACAGAACCCGACGCAGTGGCCACGGGCAACATCGGCTGCATGACACAGATCGAGTCGCACCTGCAGCGGCTTGGTAAACCGATCTCGGTACTGCACACCATGCAGATTCTTGACCGTGCTTATCGCCAGCAGCGGCCTGAGTAACGTGACTTCGGTGAGACGTAGATTCGGACCTCGTCTAAGGGCTGTCCTGGTTTCAGGGCCAGGAGCCCGACTGTTTGGCTATGCCCCACTTCGCGATGATTTCTTCAATCGGGTTACCATAGTCGATTTCCAGCCGCTTCTGGCCGGGGACTTCGAGGCGGCGCGGATTGAGAACCAGCTGTTTCATGACCGTCGCGCGAATGTCAGTGGCGTAGTACCGTTCCTCAACGGCATGGTCGGTGACGAACGAGATTGTCAGCCGCCTTGATGGCGTTGGTTCTGGCGTGCCTATTGCTCGATCGCCCACACCTGACTGGCGGCCGTGAAATTCTCGTGGTCGGTAAACGTCCAGGTGATCTCCCTCTCTTTTGACAGCCTGAAGGCATGTGCGCCGCGACCTGAATTACCACGCAGAAAGTTGGTAACCAGAATGGCGCCGTCCTTCAGCTTTTGGAGATTGCAGGCGTTGGTGAGATTGAGTTCGGGATGCCCCTTTCCGGTGAACTCCCAGACGATCTTCCCCAAACGATTCACTTCCAGTAACCGAGCTTGTGTGCCGCAGGCCAGCAGGGTGTTGCCGTTGTCTAATCGTAGAAGATCCTGAATTGTCCCCGCCGGATAGCGACCGGTTCCTGTTTTTGGCACTTGACATCGCCAAACCTCTTTACCGTTTTCATCAACTTCAAGAGCCGTCCCTTCGCCCCACAGTTGAGCCAGATAGTGTTTGTTGCCGACGTCATACACGTTCCCCAACTGGCCATGGTGATGCTTGTACTTAGCGGGGATTGGCAGCCTCTTCTGAATCGTTCCATCCAGGTTCATCAGAATAGCCTGGGGCGGCTTTTGGCCACTCACAATCAGTTGTGATTGATGCTTTGTGATATTGATGATCTCTCTGAACTCCCTGGCATAAGGCCAGGACCAAACGCGGTTCTTTTGAAAATCAATGCAGCGGACTTCCTGCTTGTCGGTGATGATCGGATAGATGAGCTTGTTGTCGTCCGTCAGAACAAAGTCCCAGACTTTTCCTTCCGGCGAGTGCTCCCAGATGACTTTTCCGCGCGTGTCCACTCTGGACAGCTTGAACCGCACGTAGTCACAGATCATCAACTCATAGGGGAGTTCATCGAGTCGCGTTCCACGACCACTGGTGTCCTTCTGTGGCTGGCTCTTTTCCTGTGCCCGTGCTGCAGGTCCCAGCCCAAGCGCGTACGTGGCGAGCCCAACTGATTTCAGGAAGTCGCGTCGCGACGCTGAATTGTTCATGGATCTTTTCCTTGGGACGTGTGGTCTTGATCACAAACAAGCGTCACTCTTTCCGTCCGAAATGCCTTCGATTTGGCTCAGGATCGGGTGATTGTCGAGGATGTGATGCGACAACGCTTTCCTCGCCGCAGTCCAGTTCTTCTTGACCAATGCGGTCAGAACTTCGTGGTGCTGGCGCATTGTCTCAATCGCAACAGCGTCATCATGATCTTCCCACTCAAACAACAGCCGGTAGTAGCGCCCCTGACGGTCAAAGAAATCCTTGATGTACGCATTGCCGGCGATGGCGATCAGGTATTCGTGCAGTGACTCATCGACGCTCTGTGAGATACCGGACGATGCCGGCGGCACACTCAATTCGAGCATGCGTTGCAGCTCGCCCGTATCCAGTTTCGGCCGAGCCAGCTCAAGTGCTTTCAGTTCCAGCACTTCACGCACTTCGATGAATGCCTGCAGGTCGCCCTGCCGAAACGGACGCAGACGCCAGCCGCGTCGTGGGATGTGATCGAGAATCCCTTCGCCGGCCAGACGATGCAGGATGTTGCGGATTGCGGACCGGCTGACGTCGTACTTCTCGGCGGTCGCTTCCTCGCGTAGATAGATCGGCTCGCCTCGTAGACTGCGCTGCACCAGGTCGCTGGCGATGACTTCATATAGGTCACGTGGCGGCTCGGGCAGTTTCGGTTTACATCGCGTTCGGGCTCCTTTTCGGCGTGGGGTTGTGACGGCCAGGCGATGATTGGAGCCCTTCTCCAGCAACCCTTCGTCGATCAGCTCAGCGACTGCGGTCCGCACGGGCGTCAAGCTTACGCTGTAGTGCTCTGCCAGTGAGTCAAGCGTCAATTGAACCGGCAACTCCCGCCCTGAACTCAGTTGAGCGGCAAGGTCGTCTTTGATGTAGGTCGCGATTGACATGCCGGGAGCATATTTGTCTTCGGCGACAACAACAAGTACATTGGCGACAAAGACAAGATGTGAGTGGCGCAGGTGGCTCGCCTTTCTTACGTCGGGTCTCAGGCCCGACTCTCGAACAACACACCACCGCGTAAGCTGGAAGAAACACAATGAAAATCACCGCAGTCGAAACTCATGTCTGTCACGCCCGCATGCGCAACTGGGTGTTTGTCAAAGTTGTCACCGACCAACCGGGGCTGTTCGGCTGGGGCGAGGCGACGTTGGAATGGCACACTCGCGGCGTCGTGGGAGCGATCGAAGATCTGGCATCTTTAGTGGTCGGCGAGGATCCGACGCGTGTCGAACATCTCTGGCAGATGATGTGGCGGCAACACTTCTGGCACGGCAGCGGAGTGACTCGATCGACCGCGATTGCCGGGATCGATCTCGCGCTGTGGGATATTGTTGGCAAGATTCACGGAGTGCCATGTCACAAGCTGTGGGGTGGACCTGTTCGGAATTCTATACGGCTATATTGCCATCTTGGCGGCGGCAATCTGGAAAGCTTCTACGAGACGCCGGTCGATAATGCGAAACAGTTTGCGGACTTCGCCCGGCAAGCCATCGCGGAAGGGTTCACGGCATTCAAATCCATGGCCGTGCCTCCAACGATGCCAATCGAAGGTCTCAAGCCGATCAAGGCTGCTGATGCGTGCGTTGCCGCGATGCGCGAGGCTGTCGGAGATGACATCGACATCATGGTGGACTGCCACGCGCGACCGTCGCCAGCGATGGGCATGCAGTTCGCCAAAACTCTGGAGCCGTACGGGCTCTATTTCTTCGAAGAACCCTGCTGGCCGGAGAGCATCGAAGGACTGGCCGCCATCAACGCGGCCGTCACGACACCGATCGCCACCGGAGAGCGCATGACACACCTCGCCGCATTCCGAGATCTGTTTGCGGCTCGTGGTTGCGAGATCTGCCAGGTCGATCTCACTCACTGCGGTGGTTTCACGGAAGCTCGCCGCATCGCCGCACTGGCTGACGCATATCGAATCGCACTCGCCCCGCACAATCCGCAGGGACCGGTCAGCACAGCCGCGTCACTGGAATTCGGCTTTTCTCAGCCGAGTTACATCATCTGCGAGTCGGTGCACAATGACGTCCCGTGGCGGAATGATGTTGTGGAGGAAGGATTCACCGTCGATGAAAAGACGCGAACTGTGACACCAAACACGAAGCCGGGACTTGGAGTCACGATCAATGAAGACGAAGTAAGAAAGCACCCGTTCGAACAGGAGATCCCGCAACGCGTCTTCTATCAGGACGGCGGCGTGGGAGATTGGTAACGACTATGGAATCACAAACAATGAACGCGACATCGAACATCGAAGGTATACTGCCGATTCTGCACACCCCGTTTGACGTTCACGACGAAATTGATCGTGACAGTCTGCAGCGAGAAATCGACTGGGCGTTCGAGCAGGGAAGCGACGGTGTGTGTTCGGTAATGGTTTCTGAAATCCTGCGGCTGACGTCTGAAGAGCGGGTCCATCTGAATCGGGTGATCGTGGAAACGACGGCTGGTCGTGGAATAGTCGTGGCCAGCGTCGGGGCGGAGAGCACAAAGCAGGCGGTCTACTTTGCGAAGGCAGCCGTTGATGCCGGCTGCAACGCCATCATGGCGATTCCTCCGATTTCAGCAGCGTTGCCACTGACGGCACTTCAAGACTACTTCAGTACATTGGCAGATGCCGTGCCCGTGCCGCTCATCGTTCAGGACGCGTCGTCTTACGTCGGCGCATCGATCCCGACGGAATTCTACGTTCGCCTGCTGGACAAATACGGGCCGCAGAAAATCCTGTTCAAACCGGAAGGCGCGCCCATCGGACCAAACATCTCTGACCTGCGAGATGCGAGTGACGGTCGCGCCCGCATGTTCGACGGTTCGGGCGGCATGCTGCTGATCGATGCTTTCCGACGCGGCGTCATTGGCACGATGCCAGGCATTGACTTACTGGATGGCATCGCGGCTTTGTGGGGAGCGTTGAAGAATAACGATGACGCGACAGCCTATCGCATTTACTTCCCCATCTGCGCGCTGGTCGCATTGCAATTGCAGGCGGGTCTGGACGGCTTCCTGGCCATCGAAAAGTACATTCTGGTGAAGCGTGGACTGTTCACGACTGATCGGCGACGTGAACCGAATTCCTGGAGTCTCGACCCGGAAACGCAGAGCGAAGTCGATCGACTCCTGGCGATGTTGACTGACGCACTGGCCGCCTCATGAATACAGGTCCTGATCATGTTGCTCGACTGGCTCGGCGCCGCAGACCTCCGGGGCGATGGTGCGTATTAAGGTGCCTCACGCCTGGGTTACCCCAGGGGCTATACCCCGTCGCCGTTGCGCGGCTGCAATCAGGGAAAAAGTCGCAAACTGAATGGACAGACGAAGATGAAACTTCAATCAGGTCCGAAGCACATACAGGACGCCACTCGGTTTTTCCTGTGTCTTGCCGGGATGGCAACTGGTGTCCTGATCACCGTCGCTACGACGCCGGTTGAAGCTGCCGCTCCCAACATCGTGTACATCATGGCCGACGATCTGGGCATCGGAGATGTCGAGTGTTACGGGGGCGATCGATGTCAGATCGACACTCCGCACATCGATGCACTTGCAACTGCCGGAATGATGTTTACCGACGCGCATGCGCCGGCGTCCGTTTGTGTACCCACACGCGTCGCGATCATGACCGGCCGATATGCGTGGCGATTTCAGTCGCCTCGTCCCAGTGGACCATGGGGATTCCTGAACCCGAGAATCGGTCTGAAACGTCTGACCCTGGGGAAGATGTTGCAGACCGCCGGCTATCGAACCGGTTACGTCGGTAAGTGGCATCTTGGGACGCTGATGCAGACTCTCGACGAGAAGAATCAGGGACTGGGCAATGTGGATTACTCAAAGCCACTGAAGATCGGTCCGCGAAACTATGGCTTCGATGACTCGTTCATTCTGCCGGGTTCTCTGGACATGTATCCGTACGTGTTTGTGAGGAAGAACGTGTTTGTTGGTGAAGTGACAGAACAGCGAGGCTGGAGCGCGTTCAATCGTGTCGGGCCGACTGCAAAGGGGTTTGAAGACTGGAAAGTACTCGACAGGTTCAGCACTGAGGCCGAGTCGTTTATTGCCAGAAACGCGAAATCAACCAAAGAAGGCAAGCCGTTCTTCCTGTACGTCGCGCTAACGTCGCCACACCCCCCACTCAGTCCGAGTCCGAAGTTTGAAGGCAAGAGCCGCATGGGGCTGTATGGCGACTTCGTCATGGAAACGGATGATTGCGTCGGCCGAGTGACTGCCGCTCTGAAGAAACACAATCTCGCCGAAAACACGCTTGTGATTTTCACTTCAGACCACGGCCCGGCTCCCTACGCGGGTGATCGTCGCAAGGCCACGGCCGGACAGATGAAGGAACTGGAAAAACGCGGACATTTTCCCAGCGGTCCTTATCGCGGATACAAATTCTCCGTCTACGAAGGCGGCTTGCGAATTCCGTTCATCGTGCGCTGGCCCGGTGTCGTCGAGCCAGGTTCGCAATGTGATCGGCTGATCGGACTCAACGATCTGATGGCGACTGTCGCTGATGTCACACAAATCAAACCAGCCGCGGATTCCCTGCTCGATTCGGTCAGCTATCTGCCGCTGCTGCGTGACCCGTCCGCGGAGCACACTCGGACGTCCATGATCCTGCGATCGACTCGCTGTTTCGTCGTTCGCCATGGTGACTGGAAGCTCGCGCTGTGTCCGGGCAGTGGCAGTGGAGTCGGTCTGGGCAACTCGCCCACCTGGGACGAAGCCTGGCAGCGGGCACGAGGAGAATTCGGAAAGCCGGCGACGCGTGAGGAGCTGACAGCCGCTCCGTTTGTGCAGTTGTTCAACCTGAGCGTCGATCCGAATGAGAGCGAGAACCTCGCGGCCGATCACCCGAAACGCGTGAACGAACTGCTTGACTTTCTCCGCCAGCAGATCGACCGCGGCCGCACGACGCCTGGATCGAAGCTGCCCAACGATCGTCATATCCAGCATCTGTCCCCAGCTCCACCGTATGTTTTCCAATAGGCAAATCTTCCAGCAGGTTCCCTGTTCTCGCAGTGCGATCCGGGACAGACGGCAGTTGATTGCACTGTCAGACTCGGATCGAGTCACGTCATACCGGCACAAGTTGTCTTTTATGCCAGTTTGATTCGACTCACACGAGGTGACGCTTGCTCCGACCGCCAGGATTTTGCGAGACTGGTGTGGATACGCCCATTTTCAAGGCCGACCACATGAGTCACGTCTGATCTGCGGAACTTCAGCCCGCAGTCGCTGATACCTGGAACCGACGATGCACTGGGAGCAGAAAGTCCAATACGCGACGCTCAGTGACGTCGGTATGCGGCGTAAGAACAACCAGGATTCGTTCACCGTCCAGTTGTGTTCAGACAAAGAGGCATGGCTGCAGCGGGGGCACGTCTTCATCGTGGCCGACGGGATGGGCGGGCATGCAGTCGGTGAGCTGGCCAGCAAGATCGCCATCGACACAACTCCGCTGACCTTCTTCAAAAGCCGTGCCGGAAGTATCCCGGCTGCGATCATCGAAGCGATCAAGGAAGCCAATCGCGTCATCAACGAACGCGGCACGCAGAACCCCGATTTCACGCGCATGGGCACGACGATCGTCGCGCTCATCCTGTCTCCCGAGGGCGCCTATCTGGCACACGTCGGCGACAGCCGCTGCTATCGCGTGCGGGGTGACCAGATCGAACTGCTCACCTACGACCATAGTCTCGAATGGGAAATGCGACGTGCCGGCCGACTGCAGCCGGGCGATGTGTTTCTGCCGGAAGCCCGGCACGTCATCACACGTTCGCTGGGACCCGAACCAGTTGTGGACGTCGAGGTGGATGGACCGTTCGAGGTCTACGCGAACGATCGCTTCGTTCTGTGTTCGGATGGACTAACCGGACATCTCAATGACGCCGAGATCGGGATGATTGTTGGCTCACTTCCGCCGGGTGAAGCCACGCGTCTACTTGTGAATCTGGCCAACCTGCGTGGTGGATCTGACAATGTCACTGTGGTCATCGCCAATGCCGGAGACGCACCCGCAGGCATGCCCGCGCCTCCCCCTCCGCCCCCTCGCATGGCTCCGGAAGGAGAATCGTCGGTCGGCCCGTTCTGGATGATGTTCTTCTGGCTGTCGTTTCTCGTGCTGCTGATCGGTGCCGTCATGCTGGTGACGCGGCACTACGTTGCCGGTACTGCGTTCTCATCGGTCGGAATTGTCGGAGTGATCGTGTTGATCAAACACTGGTACGAGACACGTGGTGACGCTCCTGCCAGTCTGGAACCGGAAGTCCTCAACGCAAGCAGTCACGCATCGGCGAGTGCGAAGATCACAAAGGTGTTTCTGTCACGTCTGGCCAAACTCGACAACGAACTCCGCGAGCTGGCGACTGTTGAGAACTGGAAGGTCGACTGGAAGTTGCATGAGAAATCGATCACTGCCGCGCGACAGGCGCTCGACGTCGGGCAGCCGACAAAAGCGACAAGCGAACTGGGTAAAGCTCTCGACGTCCTGTCCGTTGGTCTGCACCAGCATCGAAAGAAGTTGAAATTCGCGCAGATGAATGCTCAGAACGGCAACGGTGATTCAACCGGGAAGTAGAAGACGTTCTGTTCGACGCGGGTCTCCGATCCCGCCGGAAATCTGACCGAAGGTCTCCCCGGTCAACCAGACAATTCACGGTTTGCTCACAGACGCGGGAGACCTGCGGTCAGGCCCGCGGCGGGGTGGGGAGACCCGCGCCAAACGACCTGCCCGGTTCAGCGCAGCGTCACCTGCAGCGATTCCACAGGCAGGACGGTATTCATGCTGCCTGATCGAAAGCCTTCCAGGTCCAGCGTGATGAACTGAAAGCCCAGGCGCCGAAATTCCGTCACCAGTTGTTCCCTCACTGTCGAGTCGGCCAGACGCGACAGATGCTCCAGCGGGACTTCGATTCGGGCGAGGTCTCCGGCTTCCAGCCGCACGCGCAATTCGCGCGTGCCCAGCAGCTTCGCCAGTCGTTGCTCTGCAGCATCAATCCGCCTCACGCGTTCGCCAGTCACTTCGACGCCATAAGCAATGCGGCTCGACAGGCAGGGCATGGCAGGTTTGTCCCAGACCGGTAAGTCCCATTCGCGAGCCAGTTCGCGAACGTCATTCTTATTAAGTCCCGCTTCAATCAACGGACTGCGCACCGCGTGCTCGGCCGCCGCCTGCATCCCGGGACGATGGTCACCCTGATCGTCGATGTTCGCGCCATTAGCGATCACGTCGACACCCAGTTCCGGGAGCAACGGTTCCAGTTGCGAGTACAGTTCCGTTTTGCAGAAGTAGCAACGGTTCGACGGGTTCCTCGCGTAAGCCGGATCACTGAACTCGTCCGTCACGACCACCTGGTGCCTGATCCCGATCAGCGTTGCGAGTTCACGTGCCTGATCAAGTTCGCCCGCCGCCAGACTCGGACTATGCGCCGTGACCGCCACCGCCCTGTCTCCGCAGGCTAACTGAGCGGCCTTCGCGACAACCGTGCTGTCCACTCCGGCCGAAAACGCAACGGCCACCGATCCGTAGTCGCGGATCGTCTCGATCAACCGTTCCCGTGCTACTTCGAGTGGCTCGTTCATGCGCCTTCAGACTCCGGCTCGGACGGTTGATCCCGGTTCATCCCGGGGACCCAGAGCACACTGGACTGACCTCGATCATTGCAGTGCTGGGCCAGAACAAACAACAGGTCCGACAGACGATTCAGGTATTGGGCCACCTGGTCGTTGACTGGCTCGTGCTCATGAAGTTGCCAGACAGCGATCTCGGCACGGCGACAGACCGTCCTCGCCAAGTGCAGCCATGCGGACGCTGGCGAGCCGCCCGGCAGCACAAAACTGGTCAGCGGTTCCAGCGACTCGTTGATCTGATCGATCCACGCCTCAAGCTGCTGCGTCTGCGATTCCACGACTCGCAGTGGCGGATACTCAGGAGCATTTGTTTCCTGAACACACAGGTCCGCGCCAACATCGAACAGGTCGTTCTGGATCCGGAACAGCCAGTCGTCGAGCTGATCGGGCAACTCGACCGAGCGAACCAGCCCAAGGACCGAATTCAGTTCATCGACATTTCCGTAAGCAGAAATGCGAGTGTGCGTCTTCGGCACACGATTGCCGTCGCCCAAGGACGTTTCGCCCGCGTCACCGCTGCGCGTGTAGATTCGGTTGAGAAAAACCACTCAGTCACCCCACCCACTCGTTAGGTCTTTCGGGCATGTGGTTCACCGACATGCCTTCTCAGCATTGATTGATGATTGTCAATCAAAAAAACGACGACCGCCAGGCAGCTGTCGTTTCTTAGCCTGCCTCAGAAGCCGTGTCAGGCGATGACCTCTTCGACGACGCGCCCATAAACATCCGTCAGTCGGAAATCACGGCCGGCATACTTGTACGTCAGCTGCTCGTGATTCAGTCCGAGCTGGTGCAGGATTGTCGCATGCATGTCGTGCATGTGGACTTTGTCCTGAACCGCGTAATAGCCGTACTCGTCGGTCTCGCCGTAAGCGAAGCCACCTTTGACGCCGCCTCCGGCCATCCACTGAGTGAAGCCCTGTGGATTGTGATCGCGGCCGTTGGTGCCTTGAGCGATCGGTGTGCGACCGAACTCGCCGCCCCACACGACCAGTGTGTCGTCCAGCATCCCACGCTGCTTCAGGTCGGCCAGCAACCCGGCGATCGGCTTGTCGACCTGACCACAGTTGCGTTCGTGCCCGCTTTTCAAATTGCTGTGCTGGTCCCACGAGTTCTGCTTCGCCGAGACCTGAATAAATCGCACGCCGGCTTCAGCGAATCGTCGCGCCATCAGGCAACAACGCCCGAAGTTGTCGGTGGGCTCGGTGCCGATGCCGTAAAGCTCGTGGATCGGTTTTGACTCGGATGACAGGTCGGTCACAACCGGCACTGCCGTCTGCATTCGAAAAGCCAACTCGTACGATTCGATCACGCCTTCGATCTGCTCATCACGTTCGGCTCGTTCGAGATGATCGCGATTCATGGCCTGCAGCAGTTGAAGTTGTCGCCGCTGCTGTTCCAGTGGAATTCCACCGCGGTCCAGAAACGCGATGTTCGCACCTTTGATCGGTTGCGTGGAATTGCCAATCGTTGTCGCCTGGTGAATCGCCGGCAGGAATCCCGTTCCGTAGTTGCGTGGTCCGCCATGTCCCTTGGGCGGAGTGATCGAAACGAACGAAGGCAGGTCGCTGTTTTCCGTGCCCAGTCCGTACGAAACCCAGGCCCCCAGACTCGGTCGCACAAGGCTGTCGGTGCCAGTGTGCAGCATGCACACCGCCTGACCGTGCGACTGCCCCTTGCTGTGCATGGAACGTACGACGCACAGTTCATCAATCTGCCGAGCAACGTGAGGAAACAGCTCGGAAACCCACAGCCCACTCTCGCCATGCCGGGCGAACTTCCACGGTGACTTCATGATGCGGAGCTGAGCGGTCGTTGATTCGATGTTCGGAGCCGCTCCGAACGGCAGTTTCTGACCGTCCTCTTTCTCCAGCCGCGGCTTGTAATCGAACGTGTCGACCTGGGATGGTCCTCCGTGCATAAAGAGGAAGATCACGCGTTTCGCCCGCGGCATGTGATGCGGCTGCCGCGCGGCCAGGGGGTTGCGCGCTGCTTGAGAGTCCCGGCTCGCCAGATGCGACGCCGCCAGCCAGCCGAAGCCACAACCGCTGTTCTGCAACATGCGGCGGCGCGAAATCGAGAACGCTTCTGTCATGGAACGGAAACCCCGGAATCTCTAAGGACGTCAGTCTGCATGCCATTCTTCCATTCACGACATCGGACAACAAGTCGGGTCTGTTAAAGCGATTGCCGGCATCGACGAACGTCGATACAAGGGTCTGTGCGGAATATCGACGCGTCGGAATTCCTTAGTGCAGGAAACCCACCTCATGCTGTCACTCTCAGACCACGTTTCGCGTCGGCGCCCGATGGGCCGCCGTAATTTCATGCAGATCGGCGGCCTCGGCCTGGGTGGTCTGGCCATGGGATCGCCGGAGCTGTCAGCCGCTGCTGCCGAGATCAAAAGTACGACAGGGAAGTCCGTCGTGTTTCTGTTTCAGCAGGGCGGACCAACCCAGCATGAGACGTTCGATCCAAAATTAGATGTGCCGGTCGAAATCGCCAGTGTCGGCGGTGACATCGCCACCACAGTGCCGGGCATGCGTTTCGGCAGCAGCATGCAGAAGCTGTCTCAGCACGCACATCGGCTGGCCGTCGTCCGCAACTTTCAAACGAACACGGGACACGGCGGCGTGCTGCCGATCGTCAGCGGCCTGACGCAGGGCGCGAGCATCGGTGCCGTGTATTCGGCTGTCGCCGGCACCAACAATCCGAAGTCCGGCCTGCCCAACTCGATGTTCATGATTCCGAAGTCCATCGATCCCGAGCAGAAGTCTCTGGGTGAGCGCTTCGGCAAGTTCGACTCCACCGGGTCGCTGAGCAAAGCGTTCACTCCGTTCATGCCAGGAGGGGAAGGTCCTCTCCAGGAAGCGATGAAGCTGAACCTGCCGCGTGAGCGATTCGATAACCGTCGCGATCTGTTGCAGCGTCTGGACAACGCCCGCCGCAGTGTCGAGGCCGACGAAGGTCTGTCGGGACTGCAGCAGCAGGCCATGGAGCTGGTCATCAAGGGCGTGGCCGAAGCATTCGATCTGTCAAAGGAAAACCCGCGCACGCTCGCCCGTTACGACACGGCGGCGTACTGCAACTCAGATCATTGGACCTACGGCGGTGGCAAGACGCGAAACAATATCCCGTGGTACACGGCCCATACGCAGACGCTCGGCAAGCTGCTGCTGCTGGCTCGCCGACTGTGCGAGGCCGGCTGTGGGTTCATTACGATCCACTCGGAATTCGTGTGGGACTTCCACGCCGACGGCAACAATGTGCCCGTCCACCAAGGCAAGCCACTGGTTATTGAACCGTTCGATCACGCGGTCTCGGCTTTCATCGAAGATTGCGAAGAACGGAATCTCTCTGATGACATCCTGCTGGTGTGCTGCGGTGAAATGGGCCGCACACCAAAGATCAACAAGAACGGCGGCCGAGACCATTGGCCGCGTCTGGGACCACTGATGCTTTACGGTGGCGGAAAGACTCACGGCCAGATCATCGGCAAATCCACACGCGATGCTGGCGACGCCGATGGCACACCTCTCAGGCCAGACGACCTGCTGGCGACGATTTTTCACACGCTGTTTGATTACAGCCAGGCCCGACTGATCCCCGGTCTGCCGTTCGAACTAAAGAACACCCTCGCCCGCATCGAGCAGATGCCCGGAGTCGTGTAAGCCCAGCGAGCTGAATTCGGAAACGAGCGGCACACTCGCCAGCACGCGGGCAATCGAATCCCGCGGTCTGCCGACCGGGGCTATTGGGACGTTTGAGTTGGCTGCCTGTTCTGCCACACGCGTTCCTGTGCGACATTTTATGCGATAGGAATCCTCCGATGATCTCGTTCACACGCGCCGTCTTTTGCCTTTGTCTTGGCGTGATGACCATGGCTGGTTGCGAAAACTCGGCGCCGATCCAGGAACCACTCACTGAAAGCCAGCCTGCAACGGCCGCCAGTGATGTCGAGACACAACTCCCAGCCGAGCCGGATTCGTCGGACTCACCGACAGCCGCCGTGACACAGCCGGAGGTCGCGACCTTACCTGATCCAGAACCCGCGCCGGTGCAGGTCGCCGACGTTCCCGCGTCGGATTCGGTCACGAGCGGCCCCGTGGCCGCGCCAGTGACACCGCCCGTCGTCACACAGCCGAAGCCCGCTGGACCAAGTCGGTTGGACGAAGACCTGGCAAATCTGCAGATACCACCGCCTTGGTTGGAGTCTGTTGAACCTGCCTGGGACACAGCGAAACCGTGGAAGGAAGCGCGGATTGAAATTCGACGGCTGCTCGGGCTGAACAAAGAGGACGCTCGAAAGGAAGGCGTCAAGCTGCTCTGGGAATACCATAAAAAGAAAGACATCGGCGACGGGCACGAATACGGTTTTGATCTGTTCCTTGGTGGTGAGAAGACGTGGGCCGTCAAAGAGTTTCAGGAATGGCTTCCGGAGCAGACCGAGTATCTGCTGCTGCGTGGCTGGACGGCGCTGGCATCACTGTACGTCGAGTACGGCGAATTTGAACTTGCGGAACAGACACTCAAAACGCTGATCACGAAAGTGCCGGACCATGAAATGCCGCTGATGCGTGAGGCCGAAGCTCATGATGCCTTCGGTGACCTGTACGTCGCATGGGGGATGATCGACAAGGCGAAGCACCACTACTCTGAGGCCGTTCGACTCTATCCCCAGGGCAAACCGAAATACGGGAGACATCTGCTGCCGCGCCGCGCGAAGAAAGTGCAGTCGAAGCTCGACCTGCTGTCGTTCGGTGCGTTGGAAGGCGTTTCTCTGCGGGACGGTCGCTACAGGCAGAAAACACTGGGCTATTCTGGAGACATCAATCTGACGGTCGTCGTAAAGAATGGCCGAGTCAGCGATATCACTCTCACGCACCAGGAAAAGATCGATCAGAACGCCTGCGTCATTATCCCCCGACGAATCACCGACGAACAAAGCCTGAAGGTCGACGGCATCACCGGCGCAACAATCACAAAGGACGCGATCGTTGACGGGACATTTCAGGCGTTGAAGCAGGCGGGATTGAAGTAAGGCAATCGGTACCTGATGGCGGACGCGATTTCATTTCAGCTCGCCTCCCAGAACGTCAGCCGTCTATCCCAGCGGCAGCAGTCCGACGAGAGCTGTCATGTATGAACCCGTTGCGATCGTTGTCCTCGAATCAGCCCCTCGCTGGGCACCGGAACTACAGCGCCAGCTTGAAGACTCACCATTCATGGTCAGAGCCTGCCGCACTGTCGCCAGTTTCAGGGAAAGACTTCAGGCCTCGCTGGCAGCCGGGACGCCGTGCATTGGCCTGATTGATCTGGCTATTGGACTGAGCAGTGGGTTGACGCTGGTCGCGTGGCTGAATGCACAAGACACAGCTGGAACAGTGATCATCGGAGACTTCGAAGCCGTCACGCTGGAACCCGCATTGCGTGAGCTGGGTGCCACCGCAGTCCACGCAGAGTCCATCAGCGGCTACCGTCTGGCGAGTGAATGTCGCCGATTCGCGCGTGTGTGTCAGATCGACGCGTAGTTGATCGCGCCGCTGCCAGTCATTCTCGCTCTCTGCGCCACTCGGCGAAGTCATCGAGATACGGCCAGCGGAAGATTTTTGCTTTGCGATACTTCATGTCATGTGCGCCGAATTGACTGCGGCGGAAGTCCGCAACGTTCTTTGCGTCGAGAAACGGATCGCGTGTCTGCGTGCGAAATCTGGCAAGGGCGTTGATAAGACGCTGCTTCACTGTTGCCATATCAGGGTCGTCGGCCAGGTTGTTCCACTCGTGAGGGTCGCTGAGCAGATCAAACAGTTCGAACTGCGGTGGCGTTCGAAAGCGGGCCAGCGCGGCTGCGACGCTCGGAAGGGCGCTGGCCTGTTCCTCAGCAGTGAATCGCGACGGCAACTTAATCCGGAACGTCGGTTCGAGATACATGTACGAGCCGAGGTTTTCTTCGCCCGGTAACAGACTGAGCAACAACTTGTACCGGTCATCGCGAATCGACCAGCGGAGCTGAAATGCGTGCGGATACGAGCCGGTTGTGAATCCATAGATGTACTGCCGCCATTCCGATCCGGACGCATCGCACAGGCGTTGCAGCGGCAGTCCGGGAAGACGCGAGGGAATCTCCTGGTCGGCGGCTTCGAGGAATGTAGGCAGAATGTCGACCGTTGAGACCAGTTGATCGAGAATAGCGTCTGATTCCAGTTCAAAGTCGCGTGGCCATTTGATGATGAACGGAATCTTCAAGCCGCCCTCATAGACCGAGACTTTGCCTCGTGGGAATTGCGCACCATGGTCTCCGATGTAAACGATCAGCGTGTCGTCCGCTTTGCCACTGGCTTCGAGTTCCTTAAGCAGCAGACCGACCCCGTCGTCAAGCCGAGCCATACAGTTGTAGTAATCGGCAGTGACTTCTCGCAGACGCGGCGAATCGACTCCGACCCAGGGCAGCGGCTTTACGTCCGCGCCGGTCAGTGGAGCCTGCGGCCGTCCGAACTGTTGCCGGTGGAACGGCAGGTGAGCGTCGGGATAGTTGATCGACAGGAAGAACGGTTCGTCCGAAGCATTGAAGAACTCGGCTGCCGCATTGGAGTATTCCTCCATCTTCCTGCGGCCGAAGTTGGCGCCCGTGATCTTTCGGAAGTCGACAGGAAAGGCACTCTCTGGATTCACGTGCAGCTTGCCGATCAGCCCGGTGCGATAACCGGCGGCTTTCAGCAGCGTAAACGCATTCGGCGTCTTGGGGTCGTAGAGCGCGAACTTGTGAGTCGCCAGTCCGATCTGGCCGTTCTGATGCGCGTACAGTCCGGTCAGAAACACCGCCCGCGACGGACTGCACACCGAGTACGGCACAAAGGCCCGTTCAAACCGGACACCATCCGCGGCAAGCCGATCCAGGTTCGGAGTCCGAGCATATGGATCGCCGTAACAACCCAGTTCCGGACCGTTGTCTTCCGAGACAATCAGCAGAATGTTCGGCCGAGCAATCGCCGAGCTGGCGAACAGCGGTATTGCCATGCAAAGCACGGTGATCAGGGTCACCCGGCGTTTGCCCATCGCCAGCAGATACGATCGTGTAGTGGCAACAGTCATGTCTGCTCACTCTCCAGTCGTGGCAAGTGGCCGCAAAGCTACGGCGTGTCTTCGAGAATCTGCTGCAGTTGGTCGACGACCCCCAAGGTCTCTGCCCACTTGTCGAGATATTCGAAATCGATTGCGTCGCCCTGGATCAGCAGTACGCCTTTAATGTCACGTATGTGCTTCTCGGAACCACCGTCCCGAAAGTACTCAAGCTTCTTCAGCATTGCATCTTCCGGCGTTGCGAAGCGAGCCTGACTGCCGGACACATCGGTAACGACCATCTGGCCACGACTTAAACGCGAGCGGTTGAAGTCGCTGTCCGTCGGTACCATGAAATCGATCTTCAGGCCGGACGTGGGATGAATCACATTAAACTGGCCCCGTCGCTCGACGGCATCCTCGACGGCCGGACGTGAGCAATAGAATTCCGGGGTCTGGAATGCGGCGCATAACCGACTGATGTGCAGGGTCTTCAAGTCAGCCACAATGTCCACATCGTTAGTGAATCGGGACTCGCCGTGGGTAATCGTGGCCATGGAGCCGGTGACCAGATAGGGAACGTGCAACCGTTCCAGCGTATCGGCCGCATACTGAAGTAACTCATACGAGTCCATGAGACATCCTGCGAGCGACTTCGCGAGTGACGTCCTGGTCCGACCAGTCGGGATGCTGATGTCGTACGCCAGCTTCAGCCAGTTTTCGCGCTGCGCGCCACATGCCGAAACCGATCTCCAAACGCTCACCCGGGGTCTTCTGTTGATAGATCGCGACCATTTCAGGCGAGATACAATTCTCTTCAAATGCCCGGACTTCGTCTGCGATCGATGGTGGTGAAGGATTTGCCATTCCAACCCCTCTCGGTCTGTGGGTTTGTGTCGGTCGCAATTATGTTCCCACACAGCGTCACAAACGGCCACAGCGTCATTGACTTCCGCAAGCGACAGCTATGAGTCATCTCCAGCATTCTCGGATTCAGACTCCGGGACATCGGCGTCGACAACTTCCGTATCAGTCGGAATCGCCGCCGGCTCCTCGTCGCCGATGATCTCGCTCGGAATACGCGCCATTGAGACGAGCGAGTCGGATTCATCCAGTCGGATAATGCGGACGCCCTGAGTATTGCGACCGACGATGCCGATGTCGGCGGCTCGGACGCGTTGGATCTTGCCGCCGGATGTGACCATCAGAACTTCATCGCCATCGGTCACGGCCAGAATCTTCACGACCTTGCCGTTACGTGCCGTCGTGCGGATATCGCGCAGGCCTTTGCCACCCCGACGCTGAGCTCGGTACTGATGCCCGCTGCGTTCCTCACCCGAATCGCTGTCACCCTCGGCTGATTCGACGTCGATGTCGACATCGGCGGCGGAATCACCCTCGTCGTCCCCGATGTCATCGTCGGTCACAGTGGCAGCCGCGGAAACAACACCGCCCGACCCGAATGGTGTGCGTTTGCCGTATCCGTGTTCACACGCTGAGAGCAACTGCATGTCCGGGTTCGCCACCACGATGCCAATCAGTTCGTCATCGCCGACCAGTCTGATACCGCGAACTCCGGCCGTGGCTCTTCCCATGGCGCGGGCATCGGTTTGCGCAAAACGAATCGCCATGCCGTCACGTGTCGACAACACGACGTGATCGTCTGGACCGACAACCACGACATCAACCAGCTCGTCGCCTTCGTTCAGTCGAATGGCGATCAGGCCGCCCTGCTTTGGTCGGCTGTACTGGGTCAGAACGGTCTTCTTGACCGTGCCTTTGCGGGTGGCCATCAACAGGAAGTGCTGCTCGTCGAAGTCGCGCACCGCGATGCAGTTCTCGACTTTCTCGCCGTCATCAAGATTGAGCAGGTTGATCAGCGCCCGACCTTTCGCCGTACGACTCTGCAGGGGCAGGTCGTAGACCTTCTGCCAATAGACCTTCCCTCGATTCGTAAAGAACAGCAGGTAGTCGTGCGTGCTGGAAACGAAGAGGTGCTCCATCGCGTCCTCGACGTCGTTCTTCCCTCCAGTGATTCCTTTGCCGCCTCGGTTCTGCGCCTGAAAAACCGTGAGCTGCGTGCGCTTGACGTATCCATTGCGCGACAGCGTGACGACCATGGTCTCTTCAGTGATCAGGTCGTCTTTATTGACGTTGGTGAGTTCCAGGTCGCTGATCTCGGTGCGTCGCGCGTCGCCGTACTTGCGTTTCAGCTCGACCATGTCGTCGCGCACGATCGTCAGAATATGAGCATCGTCCGACAGCAGATGCAGATAGCCGGTGATGTCTTCCAGCAGCTTCAGATACTCACCCTGCAGCTTCTCGCGTTCCAGGTTGGCCAGCGAGCCGAGCTGCATTGAGACGATCGCCTCCGACTGGTTGGCCGAGAGCGAGTACTCAGACTCCTCGCCGTATTCCTCGACGAAGTTGCGAAAGCCTGCATCGCCGAGTGCTCGGGCAACCAGTTCGGCCGGGACCTGAATCTGTTGCAGATCGTCTTTGGCCTGAGCTCGGCTGGCGGCGGCGCGAATGGTCGCGATCACCTGGTCGATGTTGACCTGAGCGATCATCAAACCTTCGACCGTGTGTTTGCGTTTACGTGCTTCGGCCAGCAGGAATTCGGTGCGACGACGAATGACGTCCACGCGATGCCGCAGAAACTCCTGCAACATGTCCCGAATGTTGAGCAGCTTCGGCCGATTGCCAACCAGCGCCAGCAGAATCACGCTGACCGTGCTCTGCAACGGCGAAAACTGGTAAAGCTGATTGAGGACGACTTCTTTATCGGCGTCCTTCTTCAGGATGATGTGCAGACGGACCTGCCAGGTCGGGGTCGTCCGGTCGGTCAGGTCGACGATTCGGGAGATGCCCTTGATTTTCTGGTCGCGGACCAGCACCTCGAGCTTCTCGCGAATGCGGTCCCGAGTATCCATGTACGGGATCTCGGTGACGACAATGACATCGCTGTTCTTCTCGGTTTCGTAGTGCGTCTTCGCCCGTAGCGCGAGCGTTGAACGCCCGGTCTGGTATCCCTGTCGGATACCGTATCGGCCGCAGATGATGCCACCAGTTGGAAAGTCCGGTCCGGGAAGCACATCGATCACCTGATCGATCGTGGCCTCGGGATCGTCGATCAGAAGCACGACGCCATCGGCGACCTCGCCCAGATTATGCGGCGGAATACTGGTCGCCATACCGACCGCGATGCCGGTCGAGCCGTTGACCAGCAGGTTGGGAAACTTCGCCGGCAGGACAACCGGTTCGGTGTCCTTCTGGTCGTACGTTGCGACGTAATCGATCGTGTCGTACTGGAGATCAGCGAGCATGTCGGCCGCGGCGGACGATAGCTTCGCCTCGGTGTATCGCATCTGAGCGGGCGGCAGGCCGGCCAGCGAACCGAAATTGCCCTGCTTGGCAATCAGCGTCTCTCGCATGACCCAGTTCTGAGCGAGGCGGGCCAGCGTCGGATAAATCGCTCCGTCACCATGCGGGTGATATCGCTTCATCGTCTCGCCGACGATACCCGCACACTTGGTTGTCGTACCACCAGGCGCCAGATTCAGATCGTTCATCGCGACCAGAATACGTCGCTGAGACGGTTTCAGTCCGTCGCGGGCATCGGGCAGTGCGCGAGAGATGATGACGGACATAGCGTACGTCAGATACGACGTTCGCATTTCGTCCTGAATATCCAACTGCCGAATTCGTTCCTGTGGGGCGTTAATGTCGCCAGATTCCGAGTTCGTCAGATCGTCCGAACCGCCATTCCCAACCGACAATGCCGTGTCTCCTTACCCCGAGAAATCAAGGGTCTTTTCTTACGTGCCACGAGGGCGGAATCTTAGTGGATCAGGAGTCTATTCACAACGACCGGCAACTCTCAGACGCCGCTGATTAAATGCCAGTAAGTTGTTATTTATCAATATGTTACGGCATCACCATGGAGCCCCGTTCAGGGCATTTCATTCCGATCCTCCAGTATCTTTCAGGTCCGCCTATTATCTCCGCGCAGACGCAACTCCGTGGCGTCGATCTGGCCGGCACGGTGGCGTCTTGGAGCTGAGGGACTGCGGTCCATTCTCGCACCCGCTGGTCTCTCAAGTCATTCCTTCGGACTGGGTCGGAAAACTGTACGGTGGAGTCCATTATGAACAGATCTGGAATTTTGAGAGGCCGTAGCTGGGAGCATCAGCCAACTTCAGGTGCTCAGAACAGAGTTTTCGCGTTGCGATCGAAACTTCTGACGTTGGGTCAGCAGCATTTGCTCAGATTCTGGGACGAGTTAAGCAGCGACCAGAGATCGGAGCTGGTCGACCAGATTCAGCAGATTGACTTCGAAAAGCTGCAGGCACTGACTGGCTCGATCGCAGGTTCGACGGCGCACGGTGATGCGGCGTTCGAGATCGAACCACCTTCTGTCACAGGATTCGAATGCGAGGATGCGACTGGCACTGTGGCAACTCGAGAGGCGGGCGAGGCGGCTCTCGCAAACGGCAAAATTGGAGTGCTGATCGTTGCAGGGGGAGAAGGCACGCGATTGGGCTTTGATGGTCCGAAAGGATGTTTTCCACTCGGGCCGGTTTCGGGAGCGTCCCTTTATCAATTGCTGCTGGAGAAAGTCGTCGCCGCATCTCGACGACACGACGTCGACCTTCCCGTGTACGTCATGACCAGCCCGTCGACCCACTCTGCAACCGTCAGCTATCTCGATGACGCCGACTGGTTTGGAGTGTCTGCCAATTGCCGGCACGTTTTCTGCCAGGGGACGATGCCCGCCGTCGATCCGGACGGGCGAGTTCTGCTCGAATCCAAGTCGCGCGTTTGTCTCGGCCCGGACGGCCACGGTGGCGTCGTGTCGGCCCTGTCGCGAGATGGACTGTTCGCTTCGATGCAGAAAGAGGGTGTCGAGCATTTGTTTTACTGCCAGGTCGATAACCCGGCCGCACCATTGCTCGATCCGCATCTCGTCGGACAGCATGTGTTGTCCAAGTCAGATGTGACCGTACTGACCGTGGAAAAGACAGATGCCGCGGAGCGTGCCGGGACGGTTGTCACGATCAACGGCCGGCTCCACGTGCTGGAGTATTCGCTGATTCCCGAGTCCGTCGCGAACGCGCGCGATGCCGACGGTGAACTGAGATTTCGGGCGGCCAATACGGGCATTCATCTCTTTCGCACAGAGTTTCTGATGCGGGGGTCACACGATGCGAGTGCCCTGCCATTTCATCCGGCTCACAAGGCAGTCGACCACATTGATGAGCAGGGTCAGATCGTCGAGCCGGATGCTCCTAATGCGATTAAGTTCGAACGGTTCATTTTTGACATCTTTCCACGTGCCCAGACAACGTTGTTGATCCAAGTCGACCGCGAGCAAAACTTCCTGCCACTGAAGGATGCTCACAGTTCTGAGACCAGCCCCGAGGCTGTGCAGAAAAAACTGTGCGGCCTGCATCGCAACTGGCTGATCCAGGCGGGCGTCGATGTGTCGCCTGACGCGACGATCGAAATCAGTCCGCTGGTGGCGTGCAGTGCTGATGAACTGGCCGAGCGGATCGCTGCAACTGGCTGGCAGTGGCGTCCGGAAGAAGACGGCCCGTCGGTGTACCTGGATCGCGCCGCGTGACTGACGTTTTCCAGCAGATTCCTTGTGCTCTGTCAGTCTGTGGAATCAGGGTTGGGTGGCTGGGGTCGAGCAACGCGAGCCCCCAGTAGTTACGTCTGGGGGCTCACTGCGTTCGACCCCAGCCACCCTGAAATCTAAAGCCTCACAGAGCACCCAGGACACGAAAAAAAGCCCCGGCTGGTCCTGCCAGCCGGGGCTTTTGATTTTCATACGGACTCGATCAGGAGTCCTTCGCCTGAGCGTCCTTGAGACCAATGTTGATGTAGGCGTGTACGTGCGGGTCGCCGCGGAAGTGCCACACGAACGACGGGCCTTCGACCCGCCATACATCCCAGACCTTGTCGCCCTTCAGGTCGCTGTCCGAGTAGTAGGACATGTGCAGACTGTCCATGCCGCCGCCGGCTTTCAGAATCTGCATGACTTCGTCGACGTCTTCCTTGCGATACGGAGACAGCAGCGTTTTCAGCGTTCCTTCGACCAGTTCTTTCTGGTCGCTGCTGAGTTCGCTGACTCCGATGCCCGGGAACTTGCCCCCGCGGCCCTGCAACGCGACCTCGTCTTCTGACGGAGACGTGTCGACCAGCGCGTGCTTAGTCTGCTTCGCATCAAGCGCCTTGAAGACTTCGTTGACCTGCTTCGTCTGGTAATAAAACAGGTTGCGAGCCGGGTCGCCGACGCCGTGTCCGTAAACCAGCGGCCCGCCGAACGCAGCTCCCGGGACTGAATCGCCATCGGCCCGCAGCGTCAGATGCCGACCGGTCAGTTCGAACTGAAACTTGCCCGTGCCAGGCTCACCGAACAGGGCGAAGGAGTACCGGCCGACGCCGCCACCATCCGCGGTCATCTGCTTCTGCAGTCGTTCGTAACCGTCTTCGCTGGTGATGCCCCTCAGAATCTGGTCGACCAGATCACGCTGATCGTTTGAGAGGAAGTCGCCACCAATCCGAGCCTTCGAGATGTGCCAGTTGGCATTGATGCGGGACTGCAGCGGATGGTTGAACGGCAGGCAAACGGCGAGTGCCTGTTTGTCCGACAGCGACTCGTACAGTGCTTTGACGGCGGTTTCAGCCGCACTCTTCGGAGACGGAGCGGCAGACCCGACACGAGTCAGCAACGGAGCGGCAGTGCAGGCGGCCGCAACCCCTCCCACAGACTGAAGAAACCGACGACGGTCGAGTGAGTCGTCACAATCGGGGCAGCTTCGGAAGGGGTCATTGTTCATTTCACGCTCCGTGATCAGAAAGTGGTTGAGGAAGGCCTGCACAATCAAACCCGCGGGAACATCAAATGTTCCGGCGACGGGCAATTATTGAGTCGGGACGCCCCAGTCACAACGTTCAACCCCCGCGTCCTCTATTTCGAGCCCGCCGAGAACGTCGGGGTCGATAACGCCGATCACCGGGACGTCGACTGATCCACTTCAGCCACGCGGCAAACTCGGGCTGAGATTTCAGCTCTTCGATCGAGCACAGTTCACGCTCAAGTTCACGATTTGGGAACAGGGCATGGATCATTCCGTGGCAGTCCGGGCAGATGCCTAGCGTCTCACGTCCACCGCGGCTCTTTGGAACCAGGTGATGAGCGGTGACTCGCGGAACGGAGCGTTCGCACAACGGACAGATCAATTCTGTCTGGCCGGACATAGCGTCCCCTGAAGCAATCTCGAATGACTCAAATCGAGTTTGTCCGACCGACAACCGTATCCGAGCCGGCGTTCGCTTACGACCGCGTTCCCGGCGAGATTTTCGCGGGCGGGCCTCCACCAAGCTGGACGCTGATGTCGATGAGTCGTTTTTCGCGACGGATGGTCAGCTTCACGGAGTCACCGGGCTTGCGAGCTTCGATCGCCTCGCGAAAGTCGGCGACAGAACGAACTTCCTTGCCATCGACCGCGATGATCAGGTCGGCCGTACTGCGGTCCAGTCGTTCGAAGATGAACGGACCACGGCGCTGGCGCAGCAGAGTCGGCCCGCGCACGCCGGCACGTTCGGCCGGGCCATCGGGCGTGACGCGTTCGACCAGCAGGCCTTCATCCGTTTCGAACACTCGCTGGATACCGACCTCGGGACGGAAGACTCGACCGTGTGTGATCAGGTCGGGCACAACGCGCGATACCAGATTGACCGGAATCGCAAAGCCGACGCCGGAGCTCTGCCCGGTACGACTGGCGATCGCCGTGTTGATACCGATCAGCCGGCCGTGCAGGTCGAGCAACGGGCCGCCAGAGTTCCCCGGATTGATCGACGCGTCAATCTGAATGATCGATTTGATTGACCAGTTGTCCTGCACTTCGAGTGATCGATTCAGACTGGAGACGATGCCGGTCGTGAGTGTCCGTTCCAGTTCGAAAGGATTACCGATGGCCAGCACGCGCATGCCGACCTTCAACTTGCTCGAATCGCCCATGCGAATCGGAAACAGCACATCCTCAGGTGCGTCGATGCGTATGATCGCGATGTCGTTCGGTGGGTCGTAACCCACCACCTGAGCTTCGAACGTTTCGCCGTTGAACAACGTGACTCCGATGTTGCGCGAGTCGGCCACGACGTGCCAGTTGGTGAGAATGTGCCCGGACTTGTCGATGACCGATCCGGATCCGGTGCCCTCAGACAGTCTCTCTGTCAGGAAGAAAGAGTCGACCCGCGTGCTGCGCGTCGTGATATTCACAACGCTCTTGTGCAGACGTTCGTAGATCGCAACGTTGATGGCTTCCTCGGCGGTCAGGCCGTCGTCATTGAAATACTGGGCGATCGAGTCGGACGTTCCCTGCGCGGGAACAGCGAACAGGGGCAATGGCCGGGACGAATCCTGAGCGATCGCGGTCTGACGCGTCTGACCGTCGAGCATCCAGATGGTGAACAGGCTGGCGAGAACGGCGGAAAGGACGCATCCGGCGAGAAATCGCATGATGAGCTTCCAGAAAATGGGCCTCGATCAGCGAGGCGGTGGTGGAGAGTGTCGCGGGAAGACGCCGTGATTCGCAGAATCCAGATGGAACAGCGGCGCAGTTGTGCCAGGATCAGATGATTAGCGCTTTGTTCATTCGCCTCAAGATGATCTTGTGACCGCGAGACTGACCGACACAGGAGTACGCAAACATGAAGCGGATCGCGATTCTGACGGCGGGCGGAGATACCCCGGCGTTGAACGCCACTTTGTTCGGAGCCGTGCAACGAGCCAACGAGCTCGACATCGAAGTTTACGGCCTGATCAAGGGCTTTGACGGAATGCTCAGCGAACGCGTGCCGCACGTTCGGCTGAACCCGCTGTTCACGACGATTCCAGAACTCGATCCGTGTCTCGGCGGGTCCATCATTGGTTCATCCCGAGCGTACATCGATCCCGAACAGACCGAGGTACTCAAGGAAGTCACATCGCGACTTGGTCGGCTGGGAATCCAGGGGCTGGTCTGCATCGGTGGTGACGGCACGATCAGCGGCATGCAGCCACTCACCGAGTTTTTCCCGTGCGTGCTGGCCCCCAAGACGATCGACAACGACCTGGGCCTGAATCACATCGATGAGCCGAATGAATGGGTCCGCGACGAAACGCCCGACGGCTTCACATACCGACACTCCCATAGTCGAGACGAAGTCGGCCTCGGCGAGATCATCAACTATGTGACTCCCGGCTATGCGACAGCGGTGTTCGTTGTGGCCCAAAGTATCGAGCGGATTCGAACGACCGCCGAGAGTCATCGCCGTATCGCCATCGTCGAAGTTATGGGCCGCGACTCGGGATCCATCGCACTGGGGGCTGCGTACGGACAACCGGACATGATCCTCATCCCGGAAGTCGAGCTGGACTACCCGACGATCGTGAGTCGTGTGCGGGAACTGTACGACCTCCAGAAGCATGCCGTACTGGTGATCGGGGAGGGTGTGCGGGATAGCGAAGGGCAACTGGGCGCTCGCTCGAACAGCTTCGACCCCGCCGGGAACATCCTCTTTACCGGGGCGGCCGAACGACTCGCTGACAGGCTCCGCAGCGAACTCGGTGACAGCTACTTCCAGAAAAACCGCCGCCACGACGACGCACGATCAGCCGTGTTCACGCGAAAGGTCGGACATACACAACGAGGCGGTCGGCCGATTCTGTTCGATCGATTTCACGCAGCTCAACTGGGCGGCAAAGCGGTCGAACTCCTCTCCCGCGAACAGAACAACTTCCTTGCGACTCTGCAGTACACGGAATCAACGGGGTTCACTCTCAGCGAATTGTCAGCCAGTAAACTGCGTGATCGCTGGGGTACGATCCACGCCCGCGAAGTGCATCCGTCGCTGTACAGCACGCGCCGGTTTCAGCCGTCAGAACTTGGTCGCGAGTATCTGCAGCCGATCTTCACTCACGCGATCGGACACGAAGACCTCGAAATGCTACACGCACGATTGTTCCATCCAGGAAATCTCGTGACACGCTATCAGAGCTTCAACATCGAGATTCAGAAGCGGATTCGAACGCTGGACGGCAGTTCGTAGGTTCGTAGTAACCGCACTTGTGCGGTTTTTCCGACGCCGCGCACAAGAAAGCCCAGCGACAGGCCCGTAGCCGCTGGGCTATGGAAACGACGTCCGTGCAGCGATACCGACTCGGACGTACGACCTGGCGAGGGCAATCGCGGAAGAGCCGTACATTGGTGTCCGAGTCAGCGTCGACCGCTTCCGTGATTCCTGCAAGGGGCAAACGTTGATTCGGCGTCTTGTCAGAGTCAGCCGAATCGGAGGGCAGCAGGAATCACAGTTCGGGCCGACACCGTTCCCGTACTCTCTAATTCGGAATTGGGCGTTTTTGCGGCAGCGCAATCTGGGATTTTTGGGGGTATGCGCATAAGTTGTTGCCGTCATTGATGTTCCTCACTGCTGATCGACCACGATCAACCTGCTGAAAACGATCCCTGTGCCCGAAAGATGTCATTATGAGAGTCGTGACGTTTGGCGAAGTCATGCTGCGACTGGCGCCTGAGGATTTCCTGCGACTGCGTCAGGTCCTGCCAGGACGCCTGGACGCGACATTTGGTGGTGGTGAGTTGAACACGGCCGTCTCCATCGCGTTTCAAGGTGGTGAGTCCGCGTTTCTGACACCGTCGCCGGACAATCCAATCACCGACGCGCTCACGCAGGAGATGCGCCGGCTGGGCGTCGACGATTCACTGATCCAGCGTGTGGACCAGGGCCGCTTCGGTATCTACTTCGTCGAAACCGGAGCCAACCAGCGCGGCGGAACCGTCACATACGATCGGGCCGGCTCGTCGATCGCTGTGACCGGTCCCGAGGCCTACAACTGGGAATCCGCCTTTGCCGGAGCCAACTGGTTTCACATCACGGGAATCACACCGGCGATCAGTCGCGAGGCTGCCGAGTCCAGCCTGGCATCGGTTCGAGCGGCAAAGGAATGTGGACTCACAGTGTCCTGCGATCTGAACTTCCGCAAGAAGCTGTGGCGCTGGGATCCGTCATTGCCGCCCGTCGATCTGGCCCGCAAGACCATGGCCGAGCTGGTGCCATTCGTCGACGTGGTCATCGCCAACGAAGAAGACGCCGATCTTTGTCTGGGCATTTCCGACTCGGCGTCCGACGTCGAATCGGGCCGCATCCAGACCGACGGCTACGAACGAGTCGCCCGGCGGATTGTTGAGCAGTATCCCAACGTCAGCAAAGTAGCGATCACTCTGCGCGAGAGTATCTCAGCGAGCCATAACAACTGGGGAGCCATGCTGTTCGACGTCGCGTCCGACACAGCGTGCCTCGCGCCGCTGAATGCGGACGGCGAGTACTCTCCATACGAAATCCACAACATCGTGGACCGCGTCGGTGCCGGCGACTCATTTGCCGGAGGACTGGTTTTCGCACTCAACACGCCCGAGCTGAGCGATCCGCACACAGCCCTGCGTTACGCCGTCGCCGCGAGCTGTCTGAAACACAGCATCCGCGGTGACTTCAACTATGCGGAACGCTCCGAGATCGAATCACTCATGCACGGCAGCGGAGCCGGCCGCGTCCAACGGTAGCGTTTGTAGTAACCGCATTCATGCGGTTGCGTACGCCGCAAGCACATTGCCTACGCTTTTCAAAGGTGATGGACACAGGCTCGAAAGTGCTACTTCGAGACGCAGTACAGTCGCTTTGTTGAGCGGATGAAGAGCTGGCCGCCGCTGGGAGTGATGGACGCACGGAAGATTTCGTCGTCGTCGGTTGTCAGCGTGTTGGCGCTCACGATGTCGGCTTTCTCACCCGGCTTCACGACAATCGCGTTGCCGCTGTCCGACATGAATGCTGCGAGTCCATCGAATGCCACCGGGCTTCCCGAGAATGTCCCGCCAATCCGTTCCTGCCAGAGTTCCTCGCCCGACGCCGCGCGGTAGCAAGTGAGGATTCCGCCGCGGTGGTTCATGATCAAAAGATAATCGCCCATGACGATCGGAGACGGCAGATCGCGTCCGCTGCGTTTCACTGACCACTCCTTCTTCGCAGTGATATCGCCACTGCCTCCGGCTTTCAGGGCGTAGGTCTCACCGGGGCGGCCTGGAACGACGAACAGCAGTCCTGCTCCAGGAGTGACCGTCGGAGTTCCACGTCCGCTCGATCCGGTGACTTTCCACAGCTCTTCACCATTTGCCGGGTTGTAACCACGGACACCGGTGTGGCCCTGCAGGACGAGTTCTGCCCGGTTCTTCGTTTGAACCAGAATCGGTGTGCTCCAGCAGCGGTTGCTTTCCCGCGGAACTCGCCAGGCCTGCTCGCCGGTGACTTTGTTGAAAGCCACCAGAAATGCTTCGCCGTCCGAATCACAGTTCTGGATGACAAGATCGTCGACCAGAACGGGACACGCGGCCGTGCCCCACGGTCCGGTGAAGTCGCCCAGCGGTTTCGACCAGCGCAGTTCTCCGTCGACCGTCAGACAGAACAGGCCGCCGCCTTTGCCGAAGAAGGCGTAAACATTCTCGCCGTCGGTGACGCAGCTTGGCGTGGCCCAGCCATTCATCTTGTGAGTCTGTTCGGGCGCTCCCGTCCACAGGCTCTTCTCCCACAGGATCTTTCCGTTTGTCCGATCGACGCAGAACGCGACTCGTTCCCGTCCGCCTTCAAGAGCTGCCGTCAGGAAAATGCGATGTTCCCAGATGGTCGGCGATGACTGTCCGATGCCCGGCAGATCGGCCTTCCACGTCACATTCGAGTCGTTCCATTTATGTGGGAACCCGGACTCGACGGAATGCCCATCCTGCAACGGTCCCCGCCATGTTGGCCAGTTGGAATCAGCCTGCACGAGCGATGTGAGGAGCACCATGACCGATGTGATGCGAAACAGGTGTGACACGAGGATTCTCCGTTGGAAGACGCTGGGGCGGGATACGGACGATGGGATTCGGGGCGAGAAACGTACGGTGGAAGTGCCTATTCGTCGGATGGCAACTCGTCACCTTCGACTGGGATTCCGAAGAGCTGTTCCAGGGGAAGTGCGAAACCGGGGATCAGGTCGCCGGCGGTGAGGGTATCGGTTTCAGTCAGGACGTCGATCTGTCGAGGCGACCTGTGAATGTAAATGCGACGCTCGGTGGCCGAAACAACCCACACCTGGACAGCGCCGGCCGCAAGGTACTCGCGCGTCTTGCGTTCGATCTCCTCGAACGTATTGGACGGGCTGACCACTTCGACAGGGATGTCGGGCACAACCAGCCAGGCTGCCCCACGGCGCATGATCCGCGTGCGAGGCCAGGTCTGTTCCGAAACGAAAGCGACGTCCGGACGACGACGCAGTCCCGGCTGCAATTCGAACAGCATTTCCGACACGCTGACACCGTACCCGCCAGCGCGAGCCGCCGTGTCGAGCTGGGTGTTAAGAAACGATCCGAGCAGGACTTCAAATGCACCCATGAGTGGCAGCTCCACGACCTTGCCGTTCACGACTTCGTACAGGACATCCCTGTCCGGGACGGGCTCGTCAACTTCGACCTGCTCACGCTCGATGACCTGTGACATTTCGATTCTCCGTCGGCCGGGTGTTCGTGACCGGGCGAAACTATCTTAGCCCATACTCGGCACCGTCACGATTGAATCAGCGGCGCAGCGCACCTGCGAGCCTGTCTGCGACCCTTTTCAGGGGCTCGGCCGATGGGTACAGGCCGTTGCGATAGTCTGGTCTCGCAATGGCCCATTCGTGGTCGACGTCATCCTGATTGACACGCCTGTTCGTACCGTCGACCAGGCCATCAATATGAATCGGCCGCGTCTGGTGAATCGCCACAGCCAGGTCGCACATGTCACCGGCGATGAGCGCGCCGGGCACAACAAAGTCGTGCGGCACGTACACGAACTGGCTGTCCAGAATGCTGCGGATACTGACCAGTCCGTTCCGAGCGACCACGCAAGCGAGTCGCTCATCAAAAACTCCTGCCAGCAGCGCCAGAGTGGCACCGAGCGGTTCGGAGTGATCCGGCTCGTTGTCGATTCTCAGCGGAACGTCGACGCGTCGATCCGCAGCGTTGACGGGCGCGAAGGAGTCGCCCCACACCGCAATTCGATCGGCGTCGATCGGCGAATAGCTGCGCATCCAGTTGATCACATGCAGCAGGTCGGTCAGTCGCCCGCCGAGCAGTGTGCCGCCCAGCATCAGTTCGCTGGACGACAGTCCGGTGGCGTCGCTGCGTCGGCCGCGGTAGTCACCCGGTCTGGTTTCGCCCGTGCCACGCAGGTCCGGCAGGCAGACGGCGACACCCTTTTCGAGCAGCGTCGCAAGCGCGGCCGCGCGGTGCTTGAGAAATCCCGCCTTGCCGCTTTGAGCAACCGCGACAACGGCTCCGCAGCCATCGTCCGGGATCTTATTCGGCAGCAGCACAAGCATGGGTACGTGAATCCCGCGTTCTATCCCGAGCACAAACCGGATCGTCCGGATACCGTGCTCGATCTCCGACGCCGGCTCCAGGCCTCCGCCCAATGCAATGTTGCCCACACCCAGGAGCTGTCCCCAGCGGCGGGCCAGTTCCGCGCAGCGCTTGTCTTCAGGCAATGCTCGGATTTGCCTACGGGATCTATCGATGCACCTTGTTGCAATCTCGTTCGCGACCTGGTGGACCTTCCGCATCTCGACTTTTTTTGCCAGTTCATTCCCGTCGACGGACCACAGTTCAGATGCGTCAATTCGGTTGCTGTATTCCGGATCGGGAACCGGGATTCCAAACCACTTTGCCAGCGCCGGGTGAATCTGCTTGCGGTGGTGAGCGCCGATGTTGTTGCAATGCGACGCTTCTTTCGACGACAGCGTCACACGGCCATAGCCATGCGTCGAAGTCAGATGATCCGGCTTGCCATACAGGTCGAAGATCGAACCGATGCGCTTCCACACCGGGTCTTTGTCACGATCCCACGCGAATTCGTGCGCGTAGATCAAACGTCGCGGCGCGACAGAACTGACAATGATCCAGGGCAGAAAGCCGTCTCGAGCCGAAGTGTGGAGGTTGCGAGTCGATTCCCACGAGCCGCCACCAACGTAGTTAAAACTCAACTCCGCATCTTTCGGCAGAGGGAAGACGTTCTCCGGTTGAGGCCCGCCGAAATTGAACGGAGCGACCGCTTTGATTCGCTCGTCAATCGCGGCTGTCACCGCCACTGGATCGCCGCCACCGGCCACTGCTCCCAGCAGAATGATTCGCTCCGGATCAACTCCATCCTGTCCAAGCAGCAGATCAACGCCGCGCATCAGGTCCCAGGCCATCCAGCCGATCAGGCCGTCGCCGATCAGATGCAATTGAATGCCGACGTTGTACCGGAAGTAGTAGTCCTGGCGGCTGACGCGAAACTCACCGTCGTAGTCGGAAGCCGAGCGAAATGGATGCTGTCGCCGCTCGCCATGTCCGAGCTGATCCATGATCAGCACGACGCAACCCTGCCGAGCCCAGGTCATGCCCATGTCCTGCAGCTCGCCCTGTGTCTTCGGGTTGTGGTGGCTGTGACAGATCAGAATGCCCGGCATTGATTCGCGGATGTCTTCGGGGCTGTAGAGATTCGCCGTAACGAGTAGACCGGGGCGGCTTTCAAACGTGATGCAGTCGATCTGGTAACCGTCGCCGTCAATCGTGCGCGTGACACGTCGCTTAAGGTCTTCTGGTGGTTCGGGGAACTGGCCCAGTGAACGTTTCAAGGCGGCAATGCGTTTATCTCGGAGTGTCTCCCATTGCTCGCGAGTCGAGACCGCTCGCCATGCGGCGACGTCTTTCTGATTGACAGTCCGCCGCCGCCCGCGGATGTGGGCACTGAGCATCCGCCGCGGATCGTCTTCCGAGTTGATCGGTTTCGACGCATTCGCCGACAGTACATGTGGATCAAGTTGCCGCACGGCATTTGCCAGTGCGTATCCTCTGTCCTCAGCCGTGACGTCCGCGACCAGCATCAGAAGAACGGTCGCGGCGGCGAGCGACTGAAGTTTCAACAACAGGCCTTCTCGATAATGACGCATCGACGAGATCTCCCAACTGTTGGACGTCGTGTTGAATTCGCGAAACGATCGTGCTGCAACACCGCTGCCGCAAGTCCACGAGTGACGGAGAAGTTGCCGATCTCTCTCCCTCCAACCTGTGCCATTCAGAGATTGACGTCGTGCGGGTACAATGAAACCCTTCCATCTGCACTGGTTCACGCGACAAATGCGTTCGAGATTCATCATGGAGAAGACTGATCGTTCCCACTGGTCGAGTGGTGTCTCCCGCCGCAGTTTACTGCGTGCCGCGGGTTGCAGTTTTGCGCTGCCGTGGCTGACGTCTTTGCCACTGCGGGCGGAATCCGGAAAACGAGCGGCTGATTCTCCGGTGAAGCCTCCGAAACGGTTCGCATGCCTCTATTTCTCGAATGGAGTTGAACCGGCTCACTGGTGGGCGAAGGGACGCGGTTCCGACATGCAGCTCGGTCCCGCAATAGCACCGCTCGCGCCGTTTCGCGAAGACCTCGTTGTGATTGACGGTGTGTTCAACGCCCAGGCCGTGGCCAATCCGAGTGCTCATCTCGGTCGCATGCCGAATCTTCTGTCCGGTGCCTGGGTCAGTCTCGATCAGAACGACATCCGCGTCGGCCGCACGATGGACCAGGTGCTCGCTCAACAGATCGGGCAGCAGACCGCAATTCCCAGTCTGGTCCTTGGTGTTGAGCCGACAGAACTGCGTCTGGAAGACGGCCTCTCGATGATTTATGGCTCGTGTATCTCCTGGGCAACCGCGACCAGGCCGGCCACGAAAGAAATCTATCCGTCCCGCGCGTATGACCTGATTGCTGGTGATGGACGACAGCGGAAGCTCGACCGCAGCATTCTGGATCAGGTCCTGGCCGACGCTCGTTCTCTGAGGTCGCGGCTCTCGCCCGCTGATCGGGTGAAGCTGGATGAGTATCTGGAATCCGTACGCAGTATCGAGAAGCGAATCGATCGCGCGTCGCAGGACGGTCGGCTGGAGGGCTGGCAACCCACACTCACCAAACCCAACATGCCTCGGCCGGCGAAGGAACTGCCGCAGAACGTCTCCGAGCACATGCGACTCATGCTCGATTTGATCGTGCTGGCGTTTCAGATGGATCGGACGCGGATCGCGACCTGCATGCTGAACAACGATCTGTCGCAGATGAACTTCGGATTCCTGCCGGGAGTCCAGGGCAGCCTGCATCTGGACCTGACACACAACGGCCGCGATCCCGAACTGGAAGCGATGTATCTGCAGACAAACCAATTCCACGCCGCGCAGTTCGCGTATCTGCTCAAGCGAATGAGCGAGATCGATGAGGGCGAACAATCGTTACTGGACAGCTCGCTGTTGATGTTCTGCTCGAACCTGTTCGACGGCGACAAACACCAGGCCGACCGCATGCCAATCGTGCTTGCGGGCGGGGGTGACGGAACACTGAAAACAGGTCGAGTGTTGAACTGCCTGGATCGTGCCGACAACGACCGTCGCGCCTGCAGCCTGTACCTGTCCCTCATGGATCGCATGGGCGTCGAGCTTCCAGAATTCGGTGACTCGAACCAGCGCCTTGCCGGCCTTTGACAGCGAGAGGGGCGCGTCAAACGGTGCCGGACCGAGCATCGATCAGAGGCCAGCGGCCCAGCTCACGCCGTACAGCTTGACCTCGCGTCGATAGGTTGAATACCCCGTCATTCGCGCTCCCTGGCGATAGGCAAAGTTGAACAGAGCAACGGTGTCAGCTTCATTGACCAGTGTTGCCGGAACTTTGATCTCGCTGGAACCGAATTTCGCTCGACTCGAAACACGGATCGAACGGATCATGCCGTTGAAGAAGTGCTCTGGACGCGCTACAGCGTCGGGGTCGGCACCAACCATGAACGGCAATCGAGAAGTGCGGTGTCTCCCAAACAACTGCTCCGTATTCTGCTGACGCGTGCCGTCGAGATAGAGACGCATTTCGTTGAGGTCCCAGCACGCCGCGAGATACACCCACTTGCCTGAGACACCGACGGCGTCCGACTGCACTCGACGAAAATTCTGCCCGTCATGTACTGAAAATGACCAGCGACCGTTCCTGAGTTCAACGCCAATCCCTGCGTTTTGAAAGTTACCGAACAAAGTTTGATCCCGGTTCACGTCAGCAGCCAGTGCCAGGAGTTCGATCGTGATTCCAGACTCTGCGGCATACGTCAACGATGGGATTGTTCCGTACGAGTTACCGGAAAATCGAGCCACCGTCCCGCGACGTGGAGCGGACGCGGCGACTGTGTTCGCGTTAGGCATCGCGGGAGCTGATGGCACGGCTATCGTCACCGGGACGTCAAAGTCGGTCGTACCACTGGCATGGATTCCGGTTGCTGACCGGATTTCGACGGTGAGTCGGTATCGTCCCGGCGGGTAGGTTCGCATGGAAATTGCGTGTGCCAGTGGCCATTCGGTCGTCGTCGACTGACTGGTAATCAACGGCAAGGCAGATCCGCCAGCCGCGTACTGGCGCAGAGAGTTTCCACCGACCGTCTTGGAACTCGATGATGCACTCGTGTTGTTGCCCAGTATCTGAAGATAGTGTTGGCGCACCAATCTCTGGTCACTGATCGCGTCGCTGGAAGATCGTGATCGCGGGTCAAACTTAACCGTGTAGGAAAACGTCGCGTAGGACTGACCAGCGGCCAGACCGGCGGCTTGTCGGTTGTAGCCCGTGAAGGCAACATTCGTGACGCTGAATCCGGATCGCTCTGGCGTCTTATAGGGTGGTTGCACGGGTGTCGTCGCGGAGCCGGCCTGGGAACGGGGTGATGTCGAGGCTGAAGCAGTACGACTGGGGATGGTCGAATCGGACGCGGTCGCGACTGGCGAGCGGATGCCTGAGGTCGAGCCGTTGGACGACGGACTGCCCGCTGAACTGGCAGATCGCTCGTTGATGTTCGCGACGCTTGCTGGCTCCTCAAAGACCTCATATGCCTCAATTCTCTCCAAGCTGGCCTTTGGCGTGTCATCGATGTGATAAACGCGTCTTACTTCCGTCTGAATGATCCAGGCAATCACGACACTGCTTGCAATCGCCAGTGAAACTATTTTCGCATGTTTGCCGTAGCTCTGCTGACGAGTCGCTTCAGCGACCGGCGCCATCCCGGAAGGTGCGTGATCAATGACAACCGGGTTCGGGTATTGAGACGTGTCGAGGTAAGTCTGAGTATCGGAGATCGACACCGAATCAGAGACCGACGAATCGTCTCGAGGCAGCAGCCTTGTCAGGTCATCCGAGAGGAATAATTTCGAGCGGCAACGGCGGCATTTCACGCGACGCCCAACAAGTTCCCTCGACACCGATAGCTGGGCTGCGCAGGATGGACATGGGAGTTTCCAGACATCAGGTCCACCCGACGGGGCTGCGGTCTGTGCAGTCACGGCGTTCGCAATTTCTGCCGCAAAGCCCTCGCAGGTTTCGAACCTCTCCTGGGGAGTCTTGCCGAGGGCTCTGGTGACAACCTGTGCGACCTGATCGGGAATGCCACTGACCTGTGTGGCGAGGTTGGGCACCTCTGTTGTTGATTGTCGCAGCAGGACGGCGGCCGGTGTTGCGCCGGTGTAGGGTGGCTCTCCCGCGAGGAATTCAAACACCGTGACCGCGAGAGCGTACTGGTCGATGCGGTGATCGTACTCCTCACCCATCGCGAGTTCCGGCGCCATGTATTCGGGTGTGCCGATCACCATCCCTGTTGCGGTCAGTCGTGTCTGGGCCTGCGGACGGTCCTGGGAGGCAGCGACTTTGATCACTCCGAAGTCACCCAGGTAGGGGCGGCCATCCGCACCAAACAGAATATTGCCCGGTTTGATGTCGCGATGAATAAAGCCTTCACCATGCACGTAGTCGATGGCATCGGCGATCGCCGGAAGCCAGTTCATCAGATGATCAAGTTTCTGATCGGACGGAACATTGTCGATCACGTCCGACAGGCTGCCTCCCGGCAGATATTCCATGACAGCGAACGGAACACCGTCTTGAACGTCCGCATTGAGGCTGTGGACGATCGCGGGGTGATCAAGTCGCGACAGCGATTGAATTTCGCGACGAAAGCGCTTGGCGAATTCAGCGTCTCGCAGCATCAGGACGTGCGGAGTCTTGACGACAACATAGCGTGAGAGCTGGCGATCAAAGGCACGATACACCTGGCCCATACCACCTTCGCCAAGCAGTTCGAGCACCTGATAACGACCGGATGACAGCGATTGTCCCGTCCAGTTACCTGTGGTGGACTTTGACGTGTTGGACATTGCAGAGCAGACGAAAAAGACTGGTTCAGTTCCCATCAGGCGGGCGTGCAACAACCCTCGACCAGTGTACGGAGAACGATGTCTGAAAAACACGTCGTCCGTAGAAGAACCAGCCCGGACGGAATAACCGAGCCGAAAAACCGACCACACTCCATCATCCAGAATCGCGCCGCCAATGGCATGCGTGCTTGTCGGATCAGACAGTCGCCGATACGGTGGACTGAGCGACAGGTTTCGAATGTGACGGTAGCAACATTGGGGCCGCCGTCAGTTTCCCTGGGCCGTGACCTTGCTGTGTGGAGATGTCTCGATTGTCTGACCGACGAGTCAAAGGGACCCGGATTGCGCCAGTCGCCGAGCCTGTCGAGGAGTCGCAATTTGGTGAGGTCGCAGCGTTGGAATCGAACGCCGCGCTGGCGAGCGAATTCCGGCCAGTTCAACGTCCGCCGATGGCGTGGCTCGTTGTGCTTGATGATGGCCGTGACACGGGAGAGACGGTTCGTCTTCGCGGAGCGAGAACGGTCATCGGTCGATCAGAGGGTGATGTGGTCATTCCTCACGATTCCATGATTTCCGGGCAACACCTTGAGATCGAACGACAGCAGGCTCCGGATGGGTATCGCTGGCTGTTACGCGATCTGGGCAGCACGAACGGTACGTTCGTCAGACTCCCCAGGTTCCGACTCCGGCATAACTACGAACTGATTCTTGGTGGAAATCGGTTCCGCGTTTGCCTTCCCGGTGGGGCTCAGGTCGATCTGACAGAGAGCCGCTCCGAAAGTGGTACGCGCGGCTGGGCTGCGATTTCACGTGAAGATCTGGCCGTGCTTGCGGGGCCCACCCTGATTCAGCTCGATGGAGATGAAGAAGTCACAAGAATCAGCCTTTCAGAGGATCAGGTCATCGGCGCCGATCGGGATCAATCGCAATTAGCTATCGATGATCCGCTGCTGGATGACGCTCATGCCCGCCTGCGACGCAAATCAAATGGCAAGTGGTACATTGAGGACATGGAAAGTGTGAACGGAGTCTGGGTTCGAGTCGAACGCAGTCACACGTCTCAACGTTGCGAATTCCAGCTCGGGGAGCAGCGGTTCATACTACAGGTTCTGTAACAACTGTCAGCGAAGACCGGAATGTGTGGTCATGAACTCGCCTCATGTATGTGTAACGCTGGAATTCGCTCTGGGGGACTCGGCCCCGATTCGGCTGGAACAGACCGGATCACAGCTCAGCATCGGACGTGATCCGGACTGCGATTTCATCCTGCCGGATTCTGCCGAGGCCGAATTCACGTCCGCCCACCACGCTCGGCTGATCTGGGAACACGGACGGCTAATGCTGGCTGATCTCCAGTCAACGAATGGAACGCTGTTGAACGGCCAGCCGGTTTCGTCTCCACAGGTGGTTAGACCGGGTGACCGAATTGAGCTTGGTCGAATGGGACCAGTGGCTGTCGTCGTGAGTGTTGACGATTCGGTTCACATTGCGGCCGCATCAAATAAATCCATCGGCGAAAGCACCCTGACTGACAAACGGATACTGGCGGGAGCCGGCGTCGTGATTCTCGTGTTAATTGTCTCTCTTGCTCTGAAGTCAGGAACCGGAACGACACAACCTGATGTGCTGGCCGAAATCGACACGAAGCCCGTTCCAGTCGGTGATTCCATTGTGGAAACCGATGTTCCAGCGAATCCGCCAGTGGTCGTCGCGGACAAACTGAAGCCAGTGGACCTCGACACAATCAGGCAGCGTGTTGTCTGGGTCGGCGTTCGGTTCGATGGTCGGCTGTTCTGCGAAGGCAGTGGCTGGCTGGCAAACGGTCGCCAGGTGATAACGTCTGGCAGACTGGCCCAGGAGATGCAGGAATACCAGGAGTACCGTGAGGACGGTCAGCAGGTTTGTGAACCCGTCATCTGGAGTGCTAATGCACCTCAACCAATTCGCGAAGTGCGTCTTCACCCGCGTTTTGAGGCGGCCGATCGCGGGAGTGTGGCGTCACTGCAGCATGATGTCGGTGTCCTGATTCTTGAGACTCCACTGGAAGGAGTGCCGGCCCCTCCGTTCGGCCAGGAATCCGAGTTTCCTTTGAAGTCATCCCGACCGCTGAAGTTGCTCGGTTACCATGATCCGCTCGACCGAAAAATGGCCTACGACCCCGTGCAGGTTCAATTGGTCGAGACACCGGCCGAAGTCACTGGATCGAACTTTGAAGTCATTGGTGTCTCACCAGGATATCAGTTGAAAGCGATCAGTCGGCCGGGACTTGATGGCGCGATCGTGCTCAACGAACGCGGAGCGATTGTTGGCGTCGCTGGCTTGATTGAATCAGATTATCACTTGGTTCCCGTCACCACATTGCGGGTTCTGTTGACCAGGATGTGACTTATGAACAACGCCCATCGCCTGTCACTTGCGCTGTGCGCATGTGTTTGTCTTTCGACTGTCGCACATGCGACGGACCCTTCGAAACGCGTCGCGGAATGGCGCAAACAGTTGCAGGTCGAACGTGCGGCGCTACTTGCGAAACTCGACAAGCAGGAACAGGTCGTCAACTACGTGCGACGCTGGCTGATCAGTGAGCCTCAGGACCGCATTCGAGAGGTTCGACCAAACGCTCGGACAAGTACGAAATACCTCGCCCGAATTCACAAGCGCAAGGAAGTCGTGCTTGACCGTATTCTGGAATTCCCGTGGGAATCTCGCGGGTCGGTTGTCAGCGGACGGGCACTCAATGCGCTGCTGGATGCCTGCGGCGAAACGGCCGCACAACGCCGTGAGAAGTCCGAGTTCCTGCAGCAACAGGCGGGACTTGGCGGCGGACCGGAACTTCCTGAGCGTATCACGATCGAAGTCGACGAACAGAATCGGTCTCTTTCGCTGCTGCAGGTTCCGGAGAATCTTGTGCGGCGCATCCGCTTTTCTCGCGGTCTGACCGAATCAAAACTCACGGGCCGTATCAATGAAGACGTGCTCTCGCTCGAATGGCCGCTTGTACTCAGAGACCCGGTCTACACGTCCTATCGAGACGAGATTCAGGAGATTCGGCAGAAGGCACTGAAAGAACTTGCGAACGGGAAGGGAATCGAGTTTGCAACGGCCGTCGACCTGAAGCAGTCCGTGGATAAGCTCTATCTCCGGATACTGAGCGACGAAGGCAGGCTGGCGCGTCGCAAAGTCGATGCGAACTACTGGCTCAAATACAGACGCGCCGTGTCGCACGTTGACCGGATGCGACACAGCGTGTTGCGTTTCGCCGAGGCCATCCAGATCGAGGATGTCCACGTTCCGGAATTCAAAGGCAAAACGGTTGAGGAACTCTGTGCTTACATGCACGTCAATGCGATGCGATTCGTCGAAGCCGGTCCGAATGACCAGGAAGCCTATTATCAAATCTTTCGGCTGATGACCCGTTATTACGTCGAGATGCAGTTTCAGCGCAGCGTACTGGAGCGGGACGAGAAGCAACTGGAACGGCTGGCATCGATGGACAATCTACAGGAAATGGCCGATCGCGTGCTGTTCCTCGGTCAGTACGTTGATCCTCTGACGAATGGCACGGGCGAAAACGAGTTTCGTCGGAAGCTGAGCGAGATGTTGAGCAAGGTCAATCTTGAAGAATGATGCCGTTCAGGTCGCGGTGAGGTTGTACGACGAATGGAGACTGATCGCACGACTTATGTATGCAGGCGTGTGTACGCTCACTTCGACGCATCGGCTTTGCGTCGCTTCAAGATGCTGCTTCGCCGCCGATGTTTGTCTTCCGCGCCAGAACCCAGCAGTCCCGCAATGCCACCGGTGGGCTGAGCCACTCGACGCAGATGCCCCCAGAGCTGCTTCTGTTGAGCCATCAGATTCTGCCAGCCCCGGTAGCCTTGGGACTGATTGTCGGAGTCGATGTGTTGAAGTTCTCCGAACCGATTGATTGTGACGACTTCCTCAAGAATTGTCGGGACGCGTTTCGATGACAGTTCCAGATCGGGAAACTCGTCCGGATTGATCACACTGGTTCGTTCGAAATCGATCAGCGAATGCGGAGTGACATAGTCGATCCGCTCATACATGAACGTCTCGCGAGCCGGTCGCAGCACATCGGTGACGACTCCGCCTTCCATTGTCGTCTCGCCCCGCCGCGACTTCTTTTCACTCGTCCATGCGGCCACACGTTCGGCGCGATTCAGACCCTCAAACATGCCATTCACATAGGTCCCGGTTTCGGTCAGCCACTGATAGGCATCCATCGAAACTCCACGCCGTTCATCCACCTGCCTGACGAACAGGTTTGTTTCTTTCTTAACGACAGCGGCGTCGGTGGGCTGTGACCACGGTGTGAACCGAAATTCGCCAATTCGCGAAGAGCCGTCGGCAAGCTCTGTCGGGTCGCGATCGAGATTCGGATTCCTCAGCTTTAAGCGAACTCGATACCGGTAGGCAGTGCCTGGTTGCACGTCGAAGTCAAAGAATCGGAACAGGCGGAATTCCGCCCCTCCGACAACCGACGGGCTGATTTCGGCTGCTGAGTCAGAATTCACTGTAAGCCCGACATCTTCCACGACATCCCGCCTAGCCTGAACATAACGGCCCATCATCTGCGGATCGCCCGCCAGTCGTGCATGCATGCGGCGTGTGTCGTACTGCACGACGGTAAATCCGCCCGTCGCCAGCTGCAATGCCCCCGCAGCGGTAATTGCTGCCCGGGCGCGGACTTCGGCCTGCAGTTGCTCCTGCTTCGACAGAATCTTCTTAATCCGCCGATGCGAGGCGATCACGCCGTGCTGACCGACCGCCTGTTCCCAGCTACCAGTCACGCGGTAAAGCAAAGGCATCGTGAGTACGGCATCGCGATATTCTTCGCCGACGACATCTAAATCAAATTCCGTCCGATCCAGCAGATCGACTGCTTTCCGAATGGAAACGCGATTCCATGGACCGGCCCACGGGTCTGGACCCGCGACTGCCGATTGACGCTCAAGCTCAAAGTCCAGGTATTCCGTCAGTTGGAGCGCATTCTGGTCCGTTGCGAGGTTGAGCACGGCATTGAAACTCTCAACCTGCAGACGCAAAGGAACGATCCCTCGGACCGCAACGAAACGCATTCCGCCAGACTTAATCAGCATTGTGCCACTGTCAGCAACTAACTGGGAAACCGGATGGAATTCTGGTTCCCGTGCCAGAGTGTCGGACAATGCGGGTTTGTCGTCTTGCCCTTTAGATGCGAGCGTCTCCGGACTCGTGGAGAGATCCCGAGATGTAGTCGCTGCAATCGGATCCGTATTGGAGACCACACTGTCTTGTTCCGAATCTGTTTTCCGTGGCAACAACTGCTGATTGCGTTCAACCGGCGGTGCGGTGGAATGCAGGTCCGGCGTTGTTTCGACACCACGTTCTCCGCGGCTCGCCGCTTGTTCACGGTGTGACATCCAGGGAGAGACTCGGAAGGTCACACCGGTCAGGATCAGCAGGCTGACCAAGGCAGCGATGGGCCATCGCAGGCCGTATCTCTGCCGAGTCTTGTGGACCAGGACAAGGGCCGGGTTGAGCAGTGGGGCAAATGGTGTTTCAGGATCGAGCTGTGGGAGTCTGGTTTTTGAGGTTCGTCGCGATTGGCGCGGACGAGTGCGGTGGGAGGCCGTTGTTCGGAACGACGCAGTTGCCACCCTTTCCTCAGTTGGTTCTTCCCACTCGTCCGATTCCGACGGTGAGTCCTCGTTTGCCACGACCGCTTCGCACAATTCGACACACGAATCGAAGCGATAATCAGGGTCCCGGCACAAGCCTTGTGACACTGCGGTAGAGATTCCTGCCGGAATACTCGGATGCAGGGACGACAGGTTCGGAACTTCGGTCGTCGTTAACTGCACCAGAACTGCGGCGGGAGTCGCACCCTGGAACGGCGGGGTACCGTTCAGATATTCGTAGACCGTGACAGCCAGAGAGTACTGATCGGACCTGTGGTCGTACTCTTCGCCCATGGCCATTTCCGGTGCCATGTATTCGGGGGTTCCGATCACCGCCCCGGTCATCGTCAGTCCGGACCCGCTTCCCGAACCCGACAGTTCACTGGTCGCTTTGATAATCCCGAAGTCGCCCAGGTAAGCGCGTCCCCGTTTGTCCAGAAAGATGTTTTCCGGCTTGATGTCGCGGTGGATGAATCCCTGGTCGTGGACGAAATCCAGTGCGTCTGCCACCTGAGGCAGCCACGTCCGCAGATGCGCGATGCGGTCACTCAGGGACGTCGACTCAATTTTCTCAGCGAGACTGCCTCCGGGCATGTAGCGCTGCACCACAAAGGGAACGTCGCGATGGATTCCGCCACACAAGACCGGGACGATGTGGGGGTGAACGAGCGTGCGGACCGATTCGACTTCGCGCTGAAACCGTTCGGCGAATTCCGGATCCCGCAGCAGAACAACGTGCGGGACTTTGATCACGACATCGCGATCATTCTTATGATCGCGAGCCCGAAACACCTGCCCCATCCCACCTTCACCCAGCAGGTCACCAACCGCAAATCGACCGTTTGCGATGACCTTCCCCGTCCAGTGGCTCATTTCTACATTCGCCATGGGCTCGGCCTGATTTGTGAGCGTCGAACAACGAAACACCGTACGGCAGCCTGTCGGGGTGACGCAGCCCTGTCAATCTGACTGCATCCGATGTCCCATCGACGCGGCCGACCTTCGATGACGCAGCAACGAATGACTCGCTGGCGATTCGGCATCAAGTGACAATGTGGCAAATCACGCCGCCTGGCGCGTCTTCCTGATGAGCACGAGTGATCGCACGCTGGCGACTCGTTGGGTACGCGTCCACAATCGAGCGGTGCTGTGAATTCCCAGGAGGGTGTCGCCATGAAAGCTCGTCTGTCGCATCTGGTCATTGCCGCTTTGCTGTGCGCGTCAAATGTGTTTGCTCAGGGCGGACCGGCTTCTGTGGCTGTGTCGGTGGTTCAGTCGAAAGAACTGGCCTCGGGGCAGACGTACGTCGGGACGGTTCTTCCGTCGAAATACAGTTCGGTCGGGGCCGCCGTCGATGGACGTATGGACGAAATCCATGTGAACGAAGGTGATTTCGTCCAGAAGCGCAAGCCGCTGGCAAAGTTGTTGACCGAGACGATCAAGCTCGAACGCGATGCCGCGGCGGCGGAACTTGACCTCCGTCGATATGAACTCGCGGAACTCGAAAACGGGGCTCGTCCCGAGGAACTGGGTGAAGCGAAAGCGAAGATGATGGCTGCGAAGGCGTTTCGCGAATTTCGACTGGCTCAGCGGCATCGGAACGAGCAGTTGTTCAAAGATGGTGCCATCGGCGACGACGCGCTGCACGAGATACAGGCGGAGGCTGATGCGGCCGAGCAGTTGCACAAACAGGCGAAAGAGATCTTTAAGATGGTCACCGCCGGTCCTCGCGTGGAGAAGATTCTGCAGGCGCAGGCGCGTGTCGCGATGCATGAAGCGATGGTACGCAACCTGGAAGCTCGAATTAGCAAGCACACCATCATTGCTCCCTTCGATGGATACGTTGTTGCCCGACCGAGCGAAGTCGGTGAATGGATCAAGCAGGGTGACCTGGTTGCCGATATCGTCGCGCTGGACTACGTGGATGTTCTATTGAACGTGCTGGAAAAACACATCACGCATGTGGCGCGAGGCATGGACGAAGACATGGACATTAGCGTCGAGATTCCCGCACTGCCGGATCAACTCTTGACGGGTCAGGTCGTGCTGATTGTCCCTCAGGCGGACGTTCGAGCTCGGACGTTTCCGGTGAAGGTACGCATTAAGAACACGATTCTTCCGTCAGATCCGCTGATCAAATCGGGCATTAAGAAAACGCTTCTTCCGTCAGGTCCGCTGATCAAATCGGGCATGCTGGCCCGTGCCACATTGCCAACCGGACCAGAGCGAGAAACTCTGCTGGTGCCGAAAGACGCTTTGGTACTGGGCGGAGCGACGCCGGTCGTCTACGTCGTGAATGCACCTGGGAAGGGGCAATCAGCAGGCGCTGCCAGGAAAGCCGAATCAGTTCCGTCACCAAAGCCGAGTGGCAAAGTCCGTCGGGTCTCTGTGAGGCTGGGCGTTTCGCATGGGCTACTGATTGGAGTGCATGGAGATATCTATGCGGGCGACCGCGTTGTTGTTCGAGGTAACGAACGGCTGCGACCTGGGCAGGATGTCATCATCATCGAAACACTCGACCCCGACGCTGAACCGCAAGCTAAGGCGACAGGTCAGTGACGAACATCTTCTTCCTGCCCGCACACGCGGGGACTGACTGCCAGTCGAAGTCATCATGAACCTCATCCGCGCGATTGTCCATAACCCGGTCAAGGTGACTGTGGGCGTGCTACTGACCGTGCTGTTCGGCGTGGTCGCGCTGCTGCGCATGCCCATGCAGCTCACGCCGGAAGTGCTGCGTCCGACGATCAGCGTGCAGACTCGCTGGCCAGGCGCCAGTCCTCAGGAAGTCGAACGCGAGATCATCATTGAGCAGGAGGAGCAGCTCAAGAGCGTCGAAGGACTGATCAAACTCAGCTCGGAAGCCACTGACTCATCGGGCACGGTCACGCTTGAATTTCATGTGGGCACGAACCTCGAGGAGGCGCTGCTCAAAGTAAACTCGCGGCTGCAGCAGGTGCCAGAGTATCCCGAAGACGCTGACCAGCCGGTGATGACGACATCCAATGCGTCGGACCGCCCGATCGCCTGGTTCATCCTCAGCACACGTCGACCCACTGACGAGCAGATTGTCGCGGTTCAGAAAGAGCACCCGGAGCTGGCCGAAGAGCTTGAGAAAGTGTTGCGTTCTCACAATGTTGGCCTCGCGATGTTGCGGCTTCGTCTGCTGGGAAATCAGCACGAAGTCGTGAATGAAAAACTGCTGCCGTATCGCTCGATCAACGTCACGGAACTGCGACGGTTTGCTGAAGACGAAATCGAAGCCCGGTTCGAACGGGTTCCCGGAGTCTCGCAGTCGAATGTGCTGGGCGGGCTGCAGGACGAGATGCAGGTGATCGTCGATCCCGAGCGTCTGGCGTCACGACAGATCACGATCGAAGACCTGCGTCGTGTGCTGCGGGATCAGAACGAGGACACTTCGGCTGGTGACTTCTGGGAGGGCAAGCGCCGTTGGGTGGTCCGAACGCTCGGCCGTTTTCGCAGTGAGGCAGAAGTCGAAGCCCAGCTTATTGCGGTGCGTGACGGTGTACCGGTTTACGTCCGTGACGTGGCCGAGGTAAAGCTGGGGTACCGCAAACCGGATGGCATCGTCCGCCGCTTCGGTGAGTCGAGCATCGCGGTGAACTGCATTCGCGAAACCGGGGCCAACGTGCTGGATGTCATGGACGGTCTGCGTGAAATGCGGGCCGAGATCGACGAGCAGATTCTGAAGCCGCGCGGACTGCAGCTTGTGCAGGTCTACGACGAGACCGAATACATTTACTCAGCCGTCGACCTGGTGCAGCAGAACATCTTCATTGGCGGCGCGCTGACAATGATCGTCCTGATGCTGTTTCTGCATCTCGGATCGCGGACGCTGCTGCTGATCCCATTCATCGTGATTTCCGCCCTGGCGTCGGCTTATGTGTCGCCCTGGTTCTTTGTGGTCTGTCTGGCAATCATCCTCGGTGCCGGCTTCTGGGTCGCGCGAGGAGCGCTGGTTGTCGGCCTTGCGATTCCGACCAGCATCATTGGCACATTTCTGATACTCGGCCTGATGGGTCGGTCGCTTAATGTTGTCAGCCTCGCGGGCATGGCCTTTGCCGTGGGAATGCTGGTCGACAACGCGGTGGTTGTGCTTGAAAACGTCTTTCGCCGTTTCTCCAACGGGGAAAGTCCGTTCGACGCGGCGATCAACGGAACATCCGAAGTATCCGGCGCCGTGGTCGCCTCCACGCTGACGACCGTTGCCGTCTTTTTGCCCGTCGTGTTTGTGCAGGAAGAAGCCGGGCAACTTTTCCAGGACATTGCCCTGGCGATTGCCGGGGCAGTCGCGTTGTCACTGGTGGTTTCTGTGACGTTAATCTCAACGGCCTCGGCCAGACTGCTGCAGCGCAAGAAGGACGATGATGAGAGACTGAGCATCCTTGCCCGGCCACTGGCTGCATTCGGTAGAGCATTCGTCGGTCTGATTGTGTCACTCAATCATTGGATACAACAGGGCACGCTGCGACGGATGGCAGTCGTTGTGTTGCTGGTGGGTACATCGGTAGGTGGCAGTTGGGTGATGTGGCCACGAGTTGAGTATCTCCCCACGGGCAACCGCAACCTTGTGTTCGCGATTCTGCTGCCTCCGCCAGGTTACAACCTGAATCAATTGATGGAGCTGGGCGAAACGGTCGAAACCAACCTGCGTCCGTACTGGGACGTCGACCCGGGGCAACTCGACGAACAGCGAGGCGGCCCGCTCATCCGCGATTTTTTCTTTGTGGCTCGCGGGCGTTCGGTGTTTATGGGATTGCGCGCAATGGACCCGGAACGCGCCGCTGACCTGATTCCTCTGATCCGGAATTCCGCCGGACAGTTGCCGGGGACGTTCGCGGTCGCCAGTCAGTCCAGCCTGTTTGGACGCGGCTTGGAAACCAGTCGCAGCATCGACGTCGAAATCACCGGCCCTGACCTGGAAAAGCTGGTGGCCCTGGGCGGACAGATCTTCGGACAGGTTCGCAGCCTGCTTCCGCCGGACACGCAGGCTCGACCGATCCCCAGCCTCGACCTGTCCAGCCCGGAAGTCCACATCGAACCGCACCTGATCCAGTCGGCCGAAATGGAGATTTCCGCACGCGAACTGGGTTACACAGCCAACGCTCTGATTGATGGAGCCTACGCAGGCGATTACTACATCGGTGGCGACAAGATTGACTTGACCATCACCGGGAGCGTCGAAGGCGTTCGCAATGCACAGGACGTTGAAGCGTTGCCCATTGCGACACCGTCCGGACAGCTTGTTCCACTGGGAGCTCTGGCCAAAGTGACGATGAGTAGTGGTCCCGAACAGGTCAATCATCGCGAACGTCAGCGAGCGATCACGATTCAAGTGGCGCCCCCTCCTGATATGCCGCTCGAACAGGCCATGATTCTGATTCGCGACGAGATCGTGCATCCGATGCAGCAGAGCGGCCAACTGGATGGTGGATACCGAATCGTGCTGGCAGGGACGGCGGACAAGCTGAGTGCCACGTGGGAAGCACTGCAGTTCAACGTAATCCTGGCATTGCTGATCACTTACCTGCTGATGGCCGCGCTCTTCGAGTCGTGGCTGTATCCGCTGGTGATCATCTTCTGCGTACCACTGGGCGCCGTTGGTGGAGTCGCGGGGCTGCAGTTGTTGAACGAGTTCGTTTTACAGCCGTTGGACGTGCTGACCATGCTTGGCTTCGTGATCTTGATCGGGACGGTAGTCAACAACCCGATTCTGATTGTGCACCAGTCGCTGAACCTGGTCCGCGACGAACAACTGTCCCCGCAAGACGCGATTCTGGAGAGTGTGCGTACGCGCATCCGACCCATCTTCATGACGACACTGACCACCGTGCTCGGGTTGCTGCCACTGGTCCTGTTTCCAGGTGCCGGCAGTGAGTTGTACCGCGGCCTGGGCAGCGTCGTGCTGGGCGGTCTGCTGGTTTCGACCGTCTTTACGCTCGTCCTTGTCCCCACCCTCTTCAGCCTCGTGATGGATGCGAAGCATCGTATCGTGGGTGATCGAACGTCGCCGCATTCGGAATCGTTCGACGGAGAATGGCGCGACGTCTCCTCGCCCGTCACGGGCGAAGGTTAGGCCGTTCGATCCTGGGAGGGGGCAAGATGTTGTCGTCGACAATTCGATGTCATCCGGCGGCTGAGAATTGTCATTAGTTATTTGTCAATAGTCATTTGTCATTGCTGTCGTGCAGGTCGCGAGACGTGCGACGTGTTCATGAAGCAGTGCATTGACCTCAAAGAATGACAAATGAGAGATGACAAATAACTAATGACAAATGACAGCGCCGGCGGCATGAGGTTACGACTGCCATGGCATTGACGCATCCTGGCTACGTCGCTCGACGATGTTTGAGTACAGTCCCGATGAACCTTCGTCACTGTTTCGCAAACAAGGATGAATACCGTGGACGTCTTTCTCTCATTCGTCTCTCTGGTGCTGCTGAGCGCTGGACTCGGGATCGATAACGGCCTGCTGATTGAGTTCTCTTTGAAGACTCTTAATCTGGAAGCGCGTCGGCACATGATCTGGCGATCGGTCGCGCTTTTTTTAGCCGCACTTCTGCGTGTCGCGTTTCTGTTTGGCCTGTCGCAACTGGCGTTTCTGGAGAATCCGCTCCCCGATTCCGCATGGCTGCCGAATCGCTGGTTCAGTGCACACGCTGATGGGCTGACGTGGATGAGTTTCGTGCTGTTCGGCGGTGGCCTGGTGATTCTGGCCATGGCTTTGTGGGAGTACTACCACAAGTTCCGCGAGGAACTCGAAGGTAAGTCGCACGATGATGCCGAGACAAAGACGGGGTCGCTCAAGATTGTGGCGGTCGTCAGTTATCTCGCCTTCATGAACATTCTGTTCAGCCTGGACTCGGTATTCGCCGCTGTCGCCATCATGGACCTGGAGACGCAATTCTGGTGGATGGTCGGTGCGATTCTGCTGGCATCCGTGATCATGGTCTGGGGGATGATTCCACTCAGCGCCATCGTCGCCAGGAACAAACACTTTGGCGTGCTGATGCTGACCGTTCTGGCCGTGATCGCCACCAAACTGCTTGTCGATGGCACCGGCTCACATTTCTCGAACGGCCTGCTGATCTTCATCATCTGCGTGCTGCTGCTGAATGATGCGGCGCAGGGGCTGATCGACCGGGCGACAGCGAAACGACTGAGTCGAGAAAATGCATAGAGCGTCTGCGGCTGACTCAGGTCGACCTGTTGGCATTTCGCAATGAATGTCGAATGTCGAACAAGGAATTTCGAATGATGAAGTGATTCTCTTCGGACTTCGACATTCCTTGTTCGACATTCGATATTCGTGCCGCCAGGCATTGGCTTCTGAGTGCGTCTCAGAAGCCGCATTGATTCTTCCATCGTCTGAGTCAGGCGACTGCCATTTGTCATTAGTTATTTGTCATCTCTCATTTGTCATTTCCGAGGCCAATGGACTGCTTCACGGACACGGTGCATGTCTCGCTATCTGCCGGACAGCAATGACAAATGACTATTGACAAATAACTAATGACAAATGACAGCACGGGCGGAACGAGGTTGCGACTGCCCCGCCATCGGATTGTCGACGACGACATGTCGGTCGATCCCAGAATCGAAGAATCCAAAGGCAAATATGGGCGATTGAATCGTTCATATGCGTTCGAATCGATCTAGTATCTGAGTCGGCCGACGGCAGCGAATCGGATCGCGATGCGAGTGCGCACAAAAAAACCCGGAAGCAGCAGGTCCCAGGGGGGCGAAGGACTCCGACTACTTCCGGGCGGCGATTGGCTCGTTCGAACGGCGGGAAGTTACGCCCGTTCGCGGAAACGAGTCAATATGTTTTTCCGGAAGCATCGAAGTTCGTTTTACACTGAAAACTGCCGCGATTTACCGCCAGCCGAAGCGGAAAAAGCAGTGTCGCGCGAGGAACAGCCACGTCGCGACCAGCATGATCATCGTCGCCAGGCCAGGGGCATACATCAGCGGTATCGGGTGCTTCAGCGACAGATAGATCAGCGGAAAGCTGTAGCTTTCAAAACTCAGCCGCTTGATCATGGCGAAGGCCGAAAACTGCGTCGAAAGGTAAAACAGCATCGCTCCACCGAGCATGTAGCAGAGCACGAGCAGCGCCGCCGATGCTTGTGTCTTCACCAGAGCCGTCATGCACGTCGCCACGCACATCAACCCCAGGCTGGTCATCAGCAAGGCCAACCAGAAGACCGGGCGTGTCAGTGCGTCAGGTACCAGAATCGCCGTGATCGCCGTGCATCCCACGACTGACATCAGCATGTGGAAGCAGAACTTGGCGCACATGATTTCCGACGTCCGCGCGGGACTCAGTGCCAGCGCCATCAGCGTCCCGCGTTCCCTGTCCTGGGCCGTGAACGACACGAGCAGATGGCAGCACGAGAAAAACATCACAATGAGCAGCATCACCGACCCGATCAGTTCAGTCTTCACCAGGTCCGCGACGCTGGTGTCTTCCAACGACATCATCGCACGGATGCTGGAAGGCGATCGCAGCGGCACGACGTGCTGCTCGAAGGCCAACTGGTGTCCCGATTGAATCTCGGCCACACGCGGCCAGAACCAGTCCCAGAAGGGCTGCATGGCCGACGAGTCCTTGCCGATGAAGCGGCCGATCACGGTGACGGGGTTTGATGGATCGGAGTTGCGAATCTCGACCAGCGAATGCGAGGGCGGTACCTGCAACCGTCCGTCCCGTTCCGGCACGCGTTCCCGCGGCACGACGTGAATCTCCGGCTTCTCCGGTACGTTGACGGTCAGGTCATCGATCCAGTCGGCCGGTTGATCGTAGGCCACCCAGACAATCAGCGGCGGCGGCCCTTCCTGAGCTGGTGCACTGACGGCGACAAGCACCGCGATCGCTCCCAGCAGCCCGAGGAAAATCAGAGCCATGGGATTCTTGCGGACGCGACGGAACTCGCGGGCCAGCAGAATCAGGACCATGTTGAGACGCATCATGTGTAGGCCTGCCCTGTGAGTTTCAGAAACACATCTTCGAAGTCGAATTCCTGCGAATGCACACGCACGCAACGTTCTTCCCGGACGAGTGTTGCCAGCCGGTTTCGTTCCGGCTCAATGTCCAAATCAAGCGATTCGCGGACGACGGCACCCTCGCGCTCGAACTGCGCCTTCACGATGCGTTGCGCATGCCGCGTGACGAAGTTTGTTGGCGTATCGCAGTCGACCAGCTCACCGCGGCACAGAATCGCGACGCGGTCACAAATCTGCTCGACCTCTTCCATGTTGTGCGTGGTCAGAAACACTGTGACGCCGTCCGCGGCCATTTCCCGCAACAGATTGCGCACCATTTCCGTCGAATGCGCATCGAGGTTGGCGGTGGGTTCGTCCAGATAAAGCACGCGCGGGCGATGCAGAATCTCCCGAGCAATCAGCAGCTTGCGGCGCATGCCCTTCGAGTAGGAATCGACGGTCAGGTTCGCCGCTTCCGTCAATTCAAGCCGTGCCAGTGACTCGTCGACGCGTGACCGCGGGGCACCGTAAAGCTGAGCGAACAGTTCCAGGTTCTCGCGACCGGTGAATTCTTCCATGTGGTTTTCGGTGTCGGGCACGTAGCCGAAGAGTGGCTTGGCTTCCTCGAAGTGAGCCGGGATGTCGTATCCCCGGACCGTGACCCTGCCACTGGTGGGAAGCTGGCTGCCAGTGAGCACGCGGATGGTGGTTGTCTTGCCGGCTCCGTTCGGACCCAGAAAGCCAAACAGCTCGCCCGCCGGCACATTCAGGTCCAGCCGGTTGACTGCTGTGAATCGTCCAAAGCGGACAACCAGTTGATCGATCTGAATCGCGGGAGCCGTCATAACTCGGATTCCTGGCCGTGTCGAAGCGTACCTGGACAATGCATTCGTTCGACTATAGGTCACACATCAGGAACTGCCGGCCCGTTTTGGAGCAACATGCTGTCACAGAAGCGTGGACGGCAGAGTTGATTGATGATTGCCGATTGATGAGTGTTGATTTTCGAAGTGAACGCAGCGGCGGGATCGTGAATACGCTGGCGGATGACCAGTCCCAACACTTCTCCAATCACAAATCATCAATCGACATTCATCAATTACCTCGTCTGAATTGACGTGACCCGACCGACATCCGGTCGACCGGAATAGACGGAGTGCCTGATGGCTCAGCTTCAACTGCGATTGCGAGCCCTCCGCAGCCTGTTTGCACTGCTGCTGATTTCCTCCACATGGCGACTCTGGTTCCCGACCGGTGGCGACACGTTTCCCGTCATCCCGTTTTTCGAATGGCTGACTGGTGTGCCATTCGCGGCGGACCTGATTCTGTCGACCGTGTTCGTTCTGGCGTTGCTGCTCGACCTGGGTCTGTCGGTGCAGCGACTGCGAAAACAGGACGCGGCGGAATCGACACGGGCAGCAATGCTGGTCGGAATCGGAGTGCTCTCGTCCGGGGTCCTGTTGGTCGCATTGAACCAGCAGCGGCTGCAACCGTGGATGTATCACGTGTTGCTGCTGACGCCGATTCTGGCGCTGCCAACGATGAAGCTCGATTCGCCAGTTCGCAGCCGCTGGCTTCCCACGTGGTCATTGCCCGCGCTGCTGATTGCTCTGACGGCGAGCATTTACGCCTGGTCTGCCTGGTCCAAGCTCGATGTCAGTTTTATTCGTGAACACGGCTCGGATTTCGTTGAGGCTCTTGCCGGTGTCTGCGGACTCTCCACGCGATTCTGGACACCCGGAATGCGATCGGCATCAGCCGCGTTGCTGCCAGTTGGAGAACTGATCGTCGCCGTCACCCTGATCATCCCGCGGACGCGACGCTTCGGTCTGATCGTCTCGATCGCGATGCACGGACTGCTGATTCTTGCGGTCGGGCCCTGGGCAATGGACCAGCGACCCGGAGTAGTTTTGTGGAACGTGTACTTCATGGCCCAGAACGGTGTTCTGGCTGCCTTCACGACGAAAAATGTAGACGCAGTGGCGGCTTCGCAGACACCGTTCACTGATCGACTTCGTGTTGCCATCACGCTCTTCACATTGTGTGCATGCCTGGCCCCAGCGCTGCGATCGTTTGACTGCTTCGACAACTGGCCGTCATGGGCGGTCTACGCCGCTTCGACTCGTCGTGTTCGAGTGCTGATCGATCGGGATGCCCTGCAGGATGCACCTCGCGAGATTCGTGACTGCATTGAACAGCGACGCCTGCAGGATGGTTCCGCATGGCTGCGGATCGACCAGTGGGCGCTGACGGAGTTCAACGCGCCGATCTATCCCCAGGATCGCCTCCAGGTCGGCGTCGCACTGGCAGTGTCACGACGATTCCAACTCAGTGATGCGATTCGCGTTGCCATCGAAGGACCAGCAGATCGGTTCCGCGGAGAGAGAACCGTCGATGTCTACGCCGGACAGGCAGCGATCGAAGAAATGGCAGCGGGCTACCGCCTCAACACCAATGATCGTGCCGGCAAACGATCGTCCTTGAATTAAGTGGCATATCGTCGTCTTTCGCTCCGCGAAAGAACGCACTTTCGCGGAGCGAAAGGCGACACTTAATGACCGAACGATCCTAAGCGTTATGAATGTTGAACCAGCGCTCGCAGAAGCCGCACTTCGCGTCACCGCTCGGTGAGACATCGCAGTCTTTTCCCAGCGACGCTCCGCAATTCGGGCAGTCGTAACCAACCTGGGGCGAGGTCGTCGGCGACGCATGCGAAGTCTCGGCCGGTCCGCCGCGCTGAATGTCCTGTGCCGTCTTTGCCAGGTCCTGCATCATGCCCTTGAGATGTGCGCCCTGCCCGCGAACAAGGCTCGGACCGGCAATGAAACCGACCCCGGTCAAGACAAACGCCAGCGCGATAAAGGAACCGAACACGCGAAAGAACAGCGGCGGTGAGCCGAACTCATTGAACGGAGTCAGCCAGAGAAAACCGAGCACGGTCAGGCCGATACCCAGTGGCACAATGCCCATTAACCGCGGAATCCACTGCATGCTTGTCGTATCCGTTGGATTGTCTGGTTGAGTCAGGCTGCGGCAAACGGCTGGATGCCTTGTCGGTTCATGACCCGCTTGCCATTCGTCGGTAGACCACCGGTCACGCCTTCAGTCCGGCGATCGGCTCGCCATAGTACACGTGATGCGGACGGTCGAGTTCATCGTGCCACACGATCGACTGTGGTAGACCAAGCGATTCGTAGATTGTGGCCGCCATGTTCTCTGGCTTCTGCGGGTCTGACTTCGGGTATCCGCCGAGTTTGTCTGATGACCCGATCACGCGACCGCCCTGCACTCCACCGCCGGCGAAGAAGACCGTTTGCACCGCACCCCAGTGATCGCGTCCGGGCAATCCCGACTTCGCTCCCTTGAACGTGAAGATTTTTGGAGTACGGCCGAATTCGCCTGCCATCACGATCAGCACGTCATCCAGCATGCCGCGCTCATCGAGGTCATCGACCAATGCGGAAACAGCGCGGTCAGTCGGCGGCAACAGGAAGTTCTTCAGGTTGCGGAAGGCGGCTTCGTGCGTGTCCCAGGCCTCGTCATTTCCGAGATTGACCTGCACCAGACTGACACCCGACTCCACAAGCTGCCGTGCCATCAGCAAAGACCAACCGAACGAGTTCCGTCCGTACCGATCCTGGATCGCGTCCGGTGCGGCGTGCACATCGAGAGCTCGATGCACTCCGCCATCCAGCAGCAGCGAAATGGCCTCCTGCCGGTTCTGGTCGAATTGCGCGACATTCGCCGTCCGATCCAAATGCCGCCGCTGTGCATCAAACGCCGTCATCAGCCGGACACGGCCACGAAACCGATCTTCCAGAACCCCCTGGCCGAGTGTCAGCTTTGGCGCCTCGAAGCGATAGTTGTCGGGATTCGTCGCTCCTTCCCAACGCTGAAAGCCGTACTCGGGGAACGCTCCATGGATGTACTTCGTGTCGCGGAACTGGCTGGCTTCCACAAACCACGGGTCGAACTTCGGACCCATCTGACCGGCGAACTGACCCGGGATGGTGCGACCACTGACGTGAATCAGCTTCTCCGGAAGGACGGCAGCCGGTGGCAGGTTATTTCTTCGCGGTACAACACCTGTCACAACGGACGCAAAAGACGGATCGTCGTTGACCGTCGGGGCGCTCGAGTTAAACCCGCGTGGTGTGCGCGTGCGGCCGGTCAGCATCACGTGGTGACCGATCGAGTGTTCGTTGTAGGGATGCGTCAGCGAACGGACCATCGACCACTGGTGACTGCTGGCTGCCAGCATCGGCAGGTGCTCGCAAACCTGCGTTCCGGGCGTCGATGTGGCGATGGGAGAGAACTCGCCGCGGACGTTGTCCGGTGCGTCAGGTTTTGGATCGAAGCTGTCCTGTTGAGTTAAGCCTCCGGACAAAAAGATGTAGATAACAGCCTTCGGTTGACTGACCGGCAGTTCCGACGGGGCGGCCATTGATCGCAGTCCGGACACATGATTCATGCCCAGGCCCAGTAGACCGATACCTCCCGCCTGAATGGCCGTACGTCGATTCAGACGCGGGTGATTTGCCGAAGCTGCTTGTGGATCAGTCATGATGGCATCGCTGGTCATCAGGGTTTACGGTCCGGCGTCGTGGACCTGCAATCTACCGCTGCTGAGCTGTGAACATCAACAGGCATCCCCTTCGGGACGGATTCATGGGACTGGTCATTGGCACGGACGAGGCTGGCTACGGACCGAATCTGGGCCCGCTGGTCATCACGGCGACGGCATGGCGCGTCCCCGGAGATCCGCGCGAGTTCGATTTCTGGTCGGCTCTCGAAGAAGTCGTCACGAACGAGCCACGCCGCTCGTCGGGCCGACTGCATGTTGCGGATTCAAAACAGGTCTACTCGCCCGGCAAAGGACTGCGCGAACTGGAACGATCCGTCCTCGCGCTGCTGAGCCTGACCGGTACGGTGCCCGAGAACTTTCGGACATTTTGCCAACACGTCGCAGGCATCGCCCCTGCTGACTTTCTGGACGTTGAGCCCTGGTTCGTCGATGCCAACCAGACGTTACCGGTCTCGTGTGCAGCCGCCGACATGCCGGGCCTCGCGACTGGCCTGCAAGACACATGCGCTGCCGCGGGAATCGAACTGCAAGCGGTGCGCAGCGAGATCGTGCTGACGGAGCGGTTCAACCGACTCGCTGCAAAGTACGACAGCAAAGGTGCGGCCCTGTCGCGGCTGACACTCGGTCTGGTGCGCAGTGTCTGGGATCCGGACACAACGGAGCCGGTGCTCATCATCAGTGACAAACACGGAGGTCGAAATCGGTACGACGACCTGATCGACGAACAGCTCGATGGGCAGATGATCTTTCGTGTGCGTGAAAGTCGGCAGATAAGCAGCTACCGCATCGGCAAGACCGATATGCACTTTCAGCAGGGTGCCGAGCGTCACTTTCCGGCGGCTGTTTCGTCGATGGTCTGCAAGTACGTGCGCGAGTTGTCGATGGAACTCTTCAACCGCTTCTGGCAGCAGCATATTCCGGACCTGCGTCCCACAAAAGGGTATCCAACCGACGCAAAACGGTTTCGCTCCGACATCGCCGAGACTCAGCAGAGGCTCGGAATCACAAACAACACACTCTGGCGCGAGCGTTAGAGTTCATCTGCCTCTCACGCTATTTCTTCCAGAATTTCCACCCCGGTGATGCGCACGCGTTGGCTCGGTCGATATCGACCAGTTCCGTCACCTGGTGCTTCTCGAATCGATCGATCAGTGGTTCGAGCCCGTGTTTCAGCTTGAAGTCCACTTCACGCGGAAACAGCGGCCACACGGCATGGAAGTTGATTACGCGGTTGTCGAGTTCCAGTCGACCGAACTCAGGCGGGACGACCAGCATCGGCGGCAGGAGGAGAGCACACGTGAATCCCGTGCCGTCGGCGTAGGGCACGTCCTCCTCACCACCATTCGGAACGGTGTGCCCGGGACCGAGCCACGTGTCGTATTCGTGCGGCAATCTCGCCAGGATTTTCAGCAGACGGATCGGCCAGTACGCACTCTCATCCTCGAACGACTCCTGCGACATTGGCCAATCCGGAGGCAGACAGATCACCAGCTCGGCGAATGCGTAATTCTCGGCACCTTCCGGGACAGTCATCGGTCGATCGCTCATGCCGCTGGTCACCAGTGTCCAGAACGGGCGATCGTCCGTCGGTGGCACCTGATGCACGTCGATGTGAACCAGGTCTGAGACCAGTTCATGAAGAACACCGGACACCGGACCGATGCAGCGTTCGATGTGCTGGTCGATGACCTCAATCAAGTCTCCCGCGATGGCCGGTTCAAAGTCGCGCTCGCGCGCCTGATGCCGGTAAACGGCTGTGCCCGCTGGAGAGGTTTCCGTCTCCGGACCGGGCACGGGTACACGAATTTCGCCGCCACAATCACGACACGTTGCGGCCTGACCGACTTTCGATTCGTCGACTTTGTAGCGTCGTCCGCATTGCTCACATTCGAATGAAATCAACACAGCCGAGACTCCGATCGCGAATGACTGGACTTGAAGCGTTGCGAGGACACGAGCAGCGATTCCATCACAACCCAAAGCGTAAGTTTTGAAGTTGCACACTTTGGAGTCGCGAAGCGACGGCAGCACATAGCTGCGGGCGTAAGCCCGCAGAAAAAGCGGCAGAAGAGACGAAGCCGCGAAGCGGCGACAGCAATCATGCCTGCTGCCGCCGCTTCGCGGCTGAAGTGTGCAACTTCAAAAAGCGTAAGCGAGGTGTCGATCTTCGTTTACTCGCTGAAACGGCAGGAGCATAGTGCTGCAACCGTGGTGAAACGACTTCGCTCTGCTTGACCGTCGAGTCATGGGCCGATTCACTATCGGGACATCACTCAATTCACACTACGAGGAACGTCATGTCGCGGTTCATCCCTGTGGTCCTGCTGATGACCTGCTTAACGCTGGCGGCCAACTCACTCGCGGCCGAACGCCCCAACATCGTGCTGATTACTGTGGACGACATGAACTGGGATTCGATTGGCGCATTTGGATGCCCGGTCGATGACATCACTCCCAACATCGACCGACTGGCCAGCGAGGGCGTGCGGTTTGAACATGCTCACGTCACCATCGCTATCTGCCAGCCGACGCGTGCTGTCTGGATGACCGGCCGCTATCCGCACAACAGCGGCGCACTTGGCTTTGACCCGATCAAGCGCGGCGTACCGACTCTGGTCGAAGCGTTGCGAGACGCCGGCTACTACACCGGGCTGCTGGCCAAGACCGGGCACGTTGTTCCAACACGAGCCCGGGCATGGAATCAGCGTATCGCGGCGAAGGACCTCAGAAACGGTCGTGAACCGGAGCGATATCACCATTACACCAAAGAGTGCCTTGCCAGTGCCGAGGAGGCCGGACAACCGTTCTTTCTGATGGCCAATGCGCAGGATCCTCACCGGCCGTTCTATGGAAGCGATCAGGAGGAGCAAAGTCGCAAACGAGATCGAAAGAACAAGAACGACCAGTACGGAGGCGGCTTCCCGGACGTCCGTCGCGTCTATAAGCCGGACGAAATCACGATGCCCGCGTTCCTGCCCGACATCCCCGATGTCCGCAAGGAGGTCGCGGAATACTTCACTTCGGTGCATCGAGCTGATGAGGTTGTGGGGGCCGTGCTGCAGGCGCTGAAAGAGTCAGGCAAGGCGGACAACACACTGGTCATGTTCCTGTCCGATCACGGCATGCCGCTTCCGTTTGCCAAGACCAACTGCTGGCGCAACTCGACGCGCACGCCGTGGATCGTCCGATGGCCAGGCCAGATCGAATCCGGTCGACATGACACGTCCCACATGATCTCGGGCATCGATCTGTGTCCCACAGTGCTGGCGGCCGTTGGGCTGCCACCGCTTGAGGGCACTGACGGAAAGTCATTCGTGGACGTCCTGACCGGGAAAACTGATCCCGGTCGAACGTCCGTGTTTACACACATCAACACGATTGCGAGCAAGCGGGACTACTCGATGCGCAGCGTGCAGGAGCCGCGCTTTGGCTACATCTACAACGCCTGGTCGGATGGGGAGACCACGTTCCGCAACGAGTCACAGAGCGGACGGACATTCAAAGCAATGACCGAGGCGGCGAAGTCGGACGACGCGATAGCGGCGCGTGTGAAGCATTTCGTCTATCGAACGAAGGAAGAATTCTACGACTACGCGAACGATCCGGATGCTCTACGCAATCTGATTGACGATCCAGACCACGCCGCGGATATCGCTCGCTTCCGCTTGCTGATGCGCGAGCACATGCAACGCGCAAAGGACCCGTTGCTGAAACGGTTCAACGGCGATGTCGAGGCGCAGTAGCCCTCTTCTCGTTCCAACGCTCTGCGTTGGAACGCACAACAGGACGCTCTGCGTCCCGTGCGTTCAAAGCCGGGGACGCAGAGCGTCCAAAGCCGTATTCCAACGCAGAGCGTTGGAACGAGTTGGGTTGTGGCCCGCAGGCCACCCCAAGCTTGTTCGGCCTACCGTCTCGTCTCTCAACCCTGCGATCGTCGCTCGAGTGCCATCTGCAGTGTGACGGCTTCCATCAACTCTTGGGCGGATTCTTCAACATCCAGCACGAAGCGGTTGATGACGCTCGAGAAGTAATTGAACGCCATGAACGCGGGGATGCCGATGATGAGCCCGAACGCGGTCGTCAGCAGTGCGACGCTGATACCGTCGGCAGCGGCTTCGACGATGTTGGTCTCGCCCATCTGGGCCACGATGTCCTGGAACGATGTGATCATACCGGCCACGGTACCGAGGAATCCGAGCATTGGTGCGACACTGGAGACCGTCGCCAGCACGGGCAGGTGTTTTTCCAGCGCGGCGACAACATGCACTCCGTAGTCATCGATCGCTTTGACGACCTGCTCTTCGATCTTGGCGGGGTCATAGCCCAGACGTCGCAGCACCAGAAACTTGCGAAGTCCGGCCGACAGAATCGCGGGCACTGGTCCCTGCTCGTTTTCGCACAGGTTCAATGCTTCTTCGACCTTGTCCTCGCGCAGGAATTTCAGCACATCGCCGCGCACGCTGCCGGGGTCAGAGGTCAGCATTTTCAGGCTGCGATATCGCTCAATGATCACGCCGGCCGCAAGGATGCCCATGATCAGGATCGGCAGCATGAACCAGCCACCTTCCAGCAGCAGTCCCAAAGCTCCCGACTGCGCGATCTCTTTGAGCTTCGCCATTGAGGCGAATCCATCCTCTTCTTCTTCTTCTTCTTCGTCGTCGGACATGTCGTCCTCGCCCGGCTCCGTCGCGGTCGTGTCGTCGGCATCGCCCTCAGCCGGGGCGGCGTCACCGTCGGCGGGAGCTGCATCGCCCTCTGCACCAGCAGCCGGGGCTTCAGCAGCCACATCAGCGGGGACTTCAGCGGGGACTTCGGGGGCGGGGGCCGGTGCGACTGGATCCTGACCGGCAAGAAGCATCGAGAGATACAGAATGTACGACATGGTGGGTGTTTACTTGGAAGGCTGGTCAAGGCGGGAAGATAAAGGAGGGAGAAACCAGCGTAACTTCCCAGGCCTCGAAGTGACAGCAAGCGGGCTGTCACGACTGCAAGCGTGCTGAAAACTGAACACGCGTTGAAGATCGGCGTGGCTGATGCAGTCAGCCTGCTGCTCGGACTTCGTACTGATTCAGCTTGTTGTACAGAGTCTTCAGGGCGATCCCGAGTTCGCTGGCCGCCCGCGGTTTGTCGCCCTGATGTTTGTCGAGGACGCGGTGGATGACGTCCATCTCGACTTCGCGCAGCGTCTTTGGTTCACGTGGGTCCCAGACGCTGTCCGAATTCGTTGTGAATTGCAGACACGGTGCCGCCGCGACGCTCTCGGGCAGATCGTCGGCCAGAATCCGCTCGCCATGACACAGCGTCATGGCGTACTCCAGCGAGTTCGCCAGTTCGCGGATATTGCCTTTCCATTCGTGCCGCGCAAGCTTCTCAAGTGCCGGCTTCGCCAGCGAAACCGGTTTACACCCGCGTCGGCGACAGTGGCGATCGATGAGGTGGCGGCTCAGTGACGGAATGTCGTCGGTCCGCTCGCGCAGCGTCGGAAGTCGGATCTCGAACGTGTTAACGCGGAAGAACAGGTCCTCGCGGAACGAGTGTTCGTCGACCATTTCCTGTAGAGGGCGGTTGGTTGCACAGACGACCCGCACGTCGACGTGAAACGCATCGTTCTCACCGATCCGTCGGAGTTCGCCGGACTCTAGAAACCGCAACAGTTTGACCTGCGTGTTGCGATCCAGCTCACCCAGCTCATCCAGGAACAATGTCCCGCCGTGAGCGACTTCGATTAGTCCTTTGCGATGTGCCTCGGCTCCCGTGAACGCACCTTTGCGGTGACCAAACAGCTCGCTTTCCACAAGCTGCTCGGGCAGGGCACCGCAGTTCACGGCGACGAACGGCATATTGCCGCGGCCACTGAGTTCGTGAATGCGCCGCGCCGCGAGTTCCTTACCGGTGCCGGTCTCACCAAGGATCAGCACGTTTGAGTCTGTCGGGGCGATTCGTTCTATGAGATTGCGGACCCGCTGCATTTCCGGCGAGTCACCGATCAGTTCGGTCGTGCCTTCCACCGCCTGCAGACGTTTTTCCAGAGAGATTGTTTTGTTTTCGAGCGTGCGTCTTTCACCGACACGGTTCAGGACGGTCGCAATGTCCACCAGCTTGCACGGCTTCTGCAGAAAGTCGTTCGCTCCGCGGCGAATGGCCGTCACCGCCTCGTCCAGATTTCCGTGAGCCGTATGGATGACGATCTGCGTTTCCGGCGAGACGGTCTTGAGGTGATCGACGACCTGCCAGCCGTCGATGCCCGGCATACGCAGGTCCACAATGGCAGCGTCGAAGGATCCGGCGTCGATGGCCTCGATGGCAGTCTCACCGTTCTCACAGACGGTGACGTCATGGCCCATGCGCGGCAGCTCGATCCGCATGACTTCGCGGATCATGGTTTCGTCATCGACGAACAGCACGCGCAGACGATGCTCGCTCAAGCGAATTCTCCTCCCTGAAACCTGGTGGCTTCAGACCCTTGAATCAAAGGCCTGAAACGACCTGCCCGGCGTCTCCATGCCAGGCTGGCCCGCAAATTCACAGCGATCTCCCTTCGCTGCAAAATGCACCCGCCCGGGAGTCTCCCGAGCGGACCGGGGTGATATCAGAATCTTCAAAATCGGGTCAATCGGGATTCTGAGGGCGATTCTGCAACATCAGGCGAGCAACTCCGAAATCTCGCCTGTGCTGTCTGCAAAGGCGTCGACTCTTAGATTCAGGCGATCCAGCATCGTGACGAACAGATTCGACAATGGCGTATCCGCACCGAATCGCAGGAACTGACCGTGTGACAATCCCAGCTTGCGACCGCCGGCCAGCACCAGCGGATAGTTCTGGTTCTGATGAGTCCGGCTGTTGCTGCTGCCGTACAGCACGAGCGTGCGGTCGAGCATGTTTCCGTCGCCTTCGGGTGTCTCCTTCAGGCGCTGCAGGAAACAGGCGAAGTTCTCGGCCAGGAACTGATCAAAGCGGCCGAGGTCCTCGGCGCCCTTATCGCTGGCACCGCTATGAGCCAGACCGTGCCAGTTGCCCTTCAGTCCAATACACGCCGGGAAGGCATTGGCGATCGTTGTCGCACCTGCGACCTGGCCCAGCATGTAAGTCGCCATTCGCGTTGAGTCCGTCTGCAGAGCCAGAAAGATCAGGTCATACATGGTCCGCAGGTAGTCTTTGGGCGCTTTCGGGTCGGAATCGAGTGCGAGGGTCGACGCATCCACCTCGGGCTTCGGGATGTCCAGCCAGCGTTGTGACTGCTCGACCTGCTGTTCGACCTGTCGAACCGACGCGAGATAGTCATCGAGCTTGACCCGGTCCTGTTTTCCCAGTTGCTGCTTGAGCGATCGGGAATGTTCGAGCACCAAGTCCAGGATACTCGCCGAATTCTCCAGCCGGCGGCGTTGCGTCTCGGTGGCTTCGTCCTCGCCGAACAGGCGGTTGAAGATTTGTCGCGGGCTGGCCAGAGCGGGGATCGGTCGTCCTTTACGAGTGAACGAGAGCGTCGTTGACCGTGTTGGCTCACCGACGCCGCCGTCGCTGGACATGACCAGTGATGGAAATCGTGTCTGCTGTCCGATCTGCAGCGCCGCGTACTGATCGAGCGAAACGGAGTTTTCGTACTGCGTGCCTTTGAAGCTGGCCCCGGTCAGGAAAATATCGCCGGTGTCGTGTCCGCCCATCTTTCGGCCGGTTGGATGCGACAGGCCGCCCAGAATCGTCAGGTCTTCACGCAGAGGAGCGAGTGGCTGCAGCGGGTTGGTGAGTTCGTACTCCCGTCCTTCGCCGCGTGGAAACCAGCCCCATTCACGCTTGTCGCTGTCCTCTTTCGGCATAGCCACACCGAAAGGAAAGTACACGCAACACATACGACCGGGCGGGTCGCTCTTCCCGGCGGCGAAGCTCATGCCGTTCAACAGTGGCAAAGCCAGTGAGACTCCCGCACCCTTGAGGTACGTCCGCCGATCGAACTGCCAGGATTTCATGAGAACGGCCAATCCGTTAGTCCCCTCTCCCCTTTTGGGGGAGAGGGTTAGGGTGAGGGGGTGTTTAAGTTATTACTTCGTTTGAAATGGCTGACTGGCAACGATGTCCGCAATCAACTTGCCGAGTCGATAATCATCTTTTTCAAACCGCGCTGTCAACTCGTCAACTGTCGCCTCATCGGCCAGCTCGACGCTGCGGCCGAGTCCGTACGTAAGCAATCGCTTGACGATGGATCGGGCAAAACGCTGACGCTTATGAGTCAGCAGATAGTCCTGCAGTTGCTGCACTCCATTGAGTTCGTTTCCGTCTGGCAATGTGAGCGAAGTATCCACCGGAGCCGGCTTGCGATTACGGCCGCGTACTTCCGTTCGCCACAGGCCGACGGCGTCATAGCTCTCGAAGGCGACGCCCCACGGGTCGATTCCCCGGTGGCAGTTGTTGCACGCCTCTTTCTCTCGGTGCAGTTCCAGTTGCTGCTTGAGCGAAAGACCGGCGAAGTTCGGACTCTTCGGGTCCAGGTCGGGTACATCCGGCGGTGGCGGCGGTGGCGGATCATCCAGCAGTCGATCCAGCACCCACACGGCTCGACGGATCGGATGTGAATCCTCGCCATTCGAATTGGCCAGCAGGAAACTGCCTTGAGTCAACAGACCACCACGGCGTTGATCGGGTGACAGAGCCACTCGCTCGAACTGCCGTCCCATGGGACCGTCAATCCCGTAATGCTGAGCCAGCGGTCGGTTCAGCATGACAAAGTCCGAAGCGATCAGATTCAGAGCACTCAGGTCGTTGTGCAGAATCTCAGCAAAGAAGTGCTGCGTTTCGAGTCGCATGTCTTCTTTCAGATGATCATCGAACGTGGGATAGAACTGCGGATTGACCGCCACACGGTTCGTTCCCGACAGGTCGAGCCACTGATCACTGAAGTTCGCCACGAGTTGCCATGACCTTTGGTCGGCAATCATTCGCTGCACTTGTTCTCGGAGAATGTCCGGCCGGCGAAGCGTGCCGTTGTCTGCGAGCCTGGACAACTCGTCGTCCGGCATGCTGCACCACAGGAAGTAGGACAGCCGCGATGCCAGTTCGTGATCACCGAGCGGTTCGCGCTTCGACTCGACCTGTCTCGGTTCGATCAGATACAGAAACTCGGGAGACACCAGCACCATGGCCAGCGTTTCCCGCACAGCTTCTTCCAGCGACGCGGCATGTGGTCGAAGTCGATCAAAGAACGACATCATGATGTCGACGTCTGAATCCGACACGGGCCGACGATACGCTCGTCGCATGAACCGTGTCACGACCTCGTGCACGTATTCGTCGTCGCTCTGGTCGTCGGTTCTCGCAAAGAGAATGCGCGTGTGACTGAGCGGCGGCCAATCCGACTCGATCGGTCCGACGAACTCGATGGACTTGAGCACGATGGCCGGCAGTTCGCCCTTGTTCTGGCTGCCCTGCTTCGAAGTCCGACCGATCCGCGTGTAGGCGCCGCCGTAGACGTTTCTCAGATTGACTGCGAGCCCCGGAAACTTCGGGTTGTGTCCAGGCAGCGGAAAGTCCTCGATGCGGCCACGAAACTCGAAAGTTTGCGGCTCATCGACGGACGCGGTGACATCGGCCACGGCAAGTACGCGTTCGGGACTTTCCGTGTCCGCCTTCACCCCCAACGAAACATGCAGCTGCGGGTAACCAGCTCCGTCAGGAACTTCGGCAGCGGCTGTGACTCGGACAATGACATCACCCTGGCGCGGGAACTTGTCGACCTTCAATTGATACAGCGTGTTGGAATCGGCGAGCAGCCGATCTGCCTGCAGATTGACCTTCTTCTTTTTCTTCTTCTTCGGGTTCTTATCGGGCTGCGCGGATTTCGGCTTAATCTCGCGCTGGACGCGATAAGTTTCCGGCTGCGTACCGCTGACGATGGCTTTTCCCAGCGCCGATCGGGCTGCCTTCAGGTAGTACTCGATCTGCAGCGGCGAGATTCCCAGAGCCGCACCGTTGTTGTGAAACCCATCAGCCGACGACGATTCCGGAGGCAGGTCGCCCGCATAGTTCAGGTCGAGGCCGAGCAGATCGCGCATCGTGTTCTGGTACTCGTATCGGGTCAGCCGCCTGAGTACGACACGACCGCCGGTACTGCGACGAACATCCACTGCGCGCTTCAATTCCGCGGTCAGCCAGTCAACCAGAATTCGCCGGTGCTCGGCCGTAAGTTGCTCGGCCTTTGCTGGCGGCATCTCGCCCTGATTGATTTTGTTCAGAACGTCATGCCACGTTTCCGCGTCCGAACCCGACACCATGTCGGGATCGAGCCGATTCAGCCGCAGGTCCGCATGGTGTTTCTCGGCGTTGTGGCAGCGATCGCAGTACTGCCGCAGCAGTGGGCGTACATCTTTTTCGAACGATGTGACCGGCTGCGTAGACACTTCATCGGCGACGACCCTGTCAGAATCCACACCGAGACATACCAGCGCAACACCGATGCCACAGACGAGTGATTGGATTTTTTTTGCTTTTGTCAGTCTGATCATTGGACTCGGTTCTGGATTCTTCTCGTTTCGGATGTCCAGGTTTTTCACTAGCAGCAGACAGGTTCGGACGTGCTTGAACTCAAGAACCCCCACAGCGTGCTGGCAGCTCTGAAACAGCGACCTCACGATGTTACCGAAATTCGGGCCGGTTCCGCGAATCTGTCGCCTCCGTGGCAGGAGGTTGTGGACGTCGCAGGCGCGGCAGGGGTCTCGGTCGTGATGCGCGGCCGTGAGCCGGGCCGGGGACATCGTCAGAAACAGGCCGGGCCGAAGACTGAACGCGTCGGGGTGGCGTCGGCCCATGTTCGGGAACCGATCGGCCTGAAAGACCCGACGGACCTGTTCGGGTCCGTCACTGATGCGTCGCCAGAGTCGCCGGGACTTTGGCTGGCTCTGGACTGTCTGCAGGATCCGCACAATGTCGGGTCGATTTTCCGCACCGCTGCTTTCTTCGGTGTCCGAGGCATCGTTCTCACACGCGACCGCTCAGCCCCGCTGAACGCGACTGTTCTCGACGTCGCGGCCGGTGGCGTGGAACACGTGCCGTTCGCCGTTGCCCCGAATCTCGCCCGATCACTCAAGGCGGCAAAGGAAGCCGGACTGTGGCTGCTGGGCACGTCCGAACACGCCAGTGATTCCGTTAGTTCAATTACTCCGGACCGGCCCTGGCTGGTTATCCTCGGCAACGAAGAGAAGGGCCTGCGTCGTCTGACTATCGAGGCATGCGATCTCACGTGCGCTATCCCGCCGCGCGGTCCGGTGACGTCATTGAACGTGTCGACCGCAGCCGCCGTGCTGATCTCGCGGCTGGCCAGCGACTGAGCTGCATCCGCTAATCGCATCCGCGATGTGGTCAGTCCCCGAGAGCCTGACCGACAGCGGCTGGTTCATTGAGTTCCAGAATCTGGACGTCCAGCGTGTCCGTTTCCAGAATGGCGATCGTCGGATTGCTGTACGTCCAGCCGCTCGTTTCTCCTGGGTTGATGTACAGTCGCCCCTTATCGTCTCGCTGAATTGAGGGCTTGTGCGTGTGCCCATAAACCAGCACGTCGAATTCGCCTTCGTGCCCTTTGACCCAGGCATGGCAGTGCGTCAGCACAAAGCGCGTTCCGTCAGCGGCGCGGTAACAGAACGGCGGCTCACCGAGTATTCCGACAATGCTCATGCCGGCATGCAGACCGGGTTTGTTGCCCTCGTTGTCGCCGAAACAGCCAACAAACGGGCAATTGAGCTTTCTCAACGGCGGCACGGCGAAGGTCGACACCAGATCGCCGGCGAACAGCACCACTTCGACTTTCTCGTCATTAAACCGCGCAACCACCTTGCGCAAATTGTCGAGGTGATCGTGGACGTCGGCGAAAATTCCGATTCGCATTGGTTTCGCAGTCCCTTGAACAGAAAACTCGCGACGATCAGTGATTGAACAGAAACTCGCGCGAATTGATCAGCGCCCACAGGATGTCTTCGAGGCCTTCGCGCGGTGAGTCCGACGACTCGAAAAATGTCCGGGCGTCGTTCAGTTCCTCATCCGACGGCGGGCGACTGAACGTGACCATGTAGAGTTCACGAATGACGTCGTCGATGGGCGTCTTCTCGTTGAGGAAGCGTGACAACCGGCCGTTTTTAGCAGTCAGCTTACGGGTCACGAGTTCCCCGTTGATCAGGTGCAGCACCTGAGCGAGATTCGGATCAGACGCACGCTCGCACTCGCACGCGACGACGCGCTGTGGTCGCCCGGTCGTCGTCAGGAAATAGGATGGATAATTAGAGTCGGGCAATTCGATGGCGCGCATGCCCAGCGGCACTCCGGTGAAACGCTCCTGAGTTCCGCAGGCGTCGTCAATCGCGTCGAGCAGCACTTCCGCCGGCAGCCGCTTGACGTTGTAGTGCAGACAGAACCGTGTATCCGCGACATTCTGCCTGAGCGGCGTTGAGTCGAGCTGATAGACCTGACTGGTCATGATCTGCCGCATCAGGTGCCGCAGATCGAAACCGCTTTGCACGAAGTCAGCGGCCAATGCATCGAGCAGGGCCGGCATCGATGGTGGGTTGGTTGCTCGCATGTCGTCGATGGGCTCAACCAGACCCGTGCCCATGTAGTAGCCCCAGATGCGGTTGACGATATTGCGGGCAAACAGTTTGTTCTCTGGTGAAGTGAGCCATTCCGCCAGCGGACGTCGCAGGTCGCGGACACCGTCCAGATCCACCGGCTCGCCCAGCAGCGGTGTGGGCTGCACGGTCTTTCGCGTGCGCGGGTGACTGATCGAGCCGGAACTCTTCAGCATGACGATTGTGTCACGTCCAAGCGCGCCGAAGTCCGCACTGCCTTTCGTGCCGACCCGCGTAAAGAACGCCGCCAGACCGTAGTAGTCGGCCTGGGTGTAGACTTCGAACGGATGATGATGGCATTTCGCGCACTGCATCCTGACGCCGAGGAACACCTGCGCTGTTGTCTCGGCAAGATCATCCGGCTTTGTGGCGATCTTGAAGTAGTTGGCTGGACCGTTCGCGTAAATCGACCCCTGAGCCGTGATGATTTCGCGTACGAATTGATCGACTGGTTTGTTCTCACGGAGTGACGCCCGCATCCAGTTGTAAAAAGCCCACATGCCTCCGTCGCCGACTTTGTTTCTGTTGTTTCGCAGCAGGTCGCCCCACTTCAAAGCCCAGTACGCCGACCAGTTCCCGACGTGGACATCGCGCGATGAGTCGCCCGTCAGACCGAGCAGTTCGTCGACCAGTTCAACTCGTTTGTTCGCGGCGTCGGAAGCCAGAAATGCCTCAATCCTCTCCGGCGTTGGCAATGTCCCAATCGAATCCAGAAACGCGCGGCGAATGAAGACTTCGTCGGAGCACGTCCCGGCTGGTTGCAGTCCCAGACGTTTCCAGTGTTCCGTGACCTGCTCGTCAACGAAATTGCGCGGGGTGAAATCGGACAGATCGATTTGACGGTCGTGTGGCAGCAGCACCATCGAGATTTTCGCCTGCCCCTGATAACGCACCATGATGGCGGCCTGGCCGGCTTCGTGAGCGGTAACAAGCCCGTGCGCATCAATCGTCGCGACGCTCTCACCCATGCTGTCGTAAACGGCTCGATGTGTGACGTCCATCTGCGAGCCATCGCTGTAACCCGCCACAACACGAAGCTGCTGCGATTCGCCTTTTCGATAAACATGGTCCGTTGGAGTGACGGTCATATCGACGACGTGCGGATCGTTGTTGTCGGGTTTCGGGGCACCGGCCTTCAGCCAGTCCAGCAGAACACCGTACTCATAGGAGTCCTTCCGAAACCGCATTCCCCCGCCGTGTGACACCTGCATTGTGGGCTTGCGGAGAATGAGACTGTTCTCGGGCTGAACGAAGTTGACGCGTCTCTGTTTCCAGTCGCGAGCGAATTGTGAGTGATCCTGCTCCGGGGCGAATCCCAGCAATGACAGTTTGAAGTTGCCCTTGCCGTATTGGGATGCGTGGCACGCTCCCTGATTGCAACCGGCTTTGGTCAGGATCGGTGTGACGTCTTCTCGAAAGCTGACCGGTCGATCGGACGTGCCAGAGACTGCCACCGGAACACGCGATACATATTCTCCGTGTTTGACGAGGATTGCGGTTTCGCCGTCGGCCAGCGGACGCACACGGCCGGCCGCATCGACTTCGACAATCCCGTCGGACTCTATGCCGAATTCGACAGACCGTGTGAGGTCCACCGAGCAGTCAGGGTTTGATACCTGAAACTGGACTCGGTCGAGCGACCCAGTCAGCGTGATGTTCGACGGACCGACGGAAATCGGAGCGGTTGAGTCCGCCGCAACGTGATTCTCACCGCTGAGGAGAAGGGCAACGGCAACAATCGGCGGGAACGAGGCACGGTACATGCTTCACCTCGTCTGGAAGGATGGTTCGGCGGAAAGCAGACGGAACTAATGGGATCGGGTGGCTGGGGTCAAGCGCAGCGAGCCCCCAGCACTGCAACTGGGGGCTCGCTGCGCTCGACCCCAGCCACCCCAATATTCAACGTTGACAAAGCACTGGACTAGACCGGTAAATCGTAACTCGTTTCGCCGCGTGTGCGAAATGCCCGCTCGTCGGAGTCCGGTCCGGCAATCTGCGGTGACTCTGTGGAGAAGTCGCTGCTCAGTGCCGCTGGCACCCCAATTCGACCTGCTCCCATGCGTGCCTTCCAGCGTAAAGGTGACAAGCCGGGCCGTTGAGGTGTTTCCGGGAAGATGTCTCGGTATTCTGGTTTCCCTCACACATGGCTCGCGCCGGGACCAGACAACCACATGCGAAATCTGATCGAACCGGACATCATCCAGCGGCGGGTTCACGACCTTGGTGCAGAACTCACGAGCCAGTACGAGGGCCGGCCGCTGACCGTGGTGGGCGTTCTGACCGGATGTATGTTGTTTCTGGCGGACCTGGTGAGAGCCATCAGCGTTCCGCACCGGATTGGTGTGGTGCATGCGTCGAGCTATCGCGGACCGACAACCGAGCGGGGAGACCTGCGGGTTGACACGACTCTGCTGACGGATGTCCGCGACAGGGACGTGCTGATTGTGGATGACATCTTCGACACAGGACAAACGCTGAAGCGGCTTGTATCGTCTTTGCAGTCTGCGGGAGCTCGGAGTGTTCACACGGCCGTGCTGCTCGTAAAGGAAGGTCGGAGTGAAGTGGATATCGCTCCCGACCATCACTGTTTTCAGATTCCTGACGTCTTTGTTGTTGGATACGGACTCGACTACAACGACGATTACCGCCACCTGCCGTTTATCGCGGCCCTCGACGAATCCGACCTCTGAAATTACGAGACCTGCCATGATGCAACCCATCCTCATCTGCCTCGCAGCACTAGTCGTCGCCGTGCCCGTCATTCTGCTGGCCGGTCGTCCTTTGCTCCGCAATCTGCAACGCCGTCAGGCCGAGCGGGCGATCGACCTGTTCCGCTTGCAGCGTGAGCAGCTGGAAGCAAAGTTCTTCGACATGGCCCGCGTGCAGGGTCGGCCCCGCGATCTGCGATGGCTCGACTGTGACTGGCAAAGCGGCGTGACCTTTGGCCGCGATGTCGAGTCCGGCATGCTGACCGCCTTTGTCTCGGTCTACATCACCTTCGAAGCCGTCGAAGGTGGAGACATGGAAGACGTCGAGGCCGTTGGACTGTTGCGTGACGCCGCGGCACTGTTCCACTTCACCAACGGATGCTGGGGCACCGGCGGACGGGCTCTGTTCAACATGAATCCGTCGGACGCTCTGCAGCGTCTGACCGATCAGTACGAACCAGTCGAGCTGCGGGTGTAAGACTGTATTGAGCACGTTCGTAGTAACCGCATTTATGCGGTTCGATTGCGAATTGGCACACGATGTTCACCAACAGCCGGATAAATCCGGCTACTACAAACGTGAGGAAGAAACTGATGGGGTTGTTCAGCGGAAAGAAGGGCATGGTCTTCGGGATCGCCAACGACAAATCAATCGCCTGGGCGATCACACAGAAGCTGCACGCAGAAGGCGCGGAGATGGGCTACACGCATCTTCCCGACAGCGATCCCGCGCGACCGAAGATGGAACGACGTCTGCGCAAGCTGGTCGAACCGATTGGTGCGAAAATCATCATGCCCTGCGACGTCAGCACAGAAGGCGATGTCGATGCCGCGTTTGCCGCCGCCAAAGAGACGTTTGGGGAAATCGACTTCGTGATCCACTCGATCGCCTACGCCCCGATGGATGACATTAAAGGGCCTGTTTACAACTGCAGTCGCGACGGTTTCAAACTGTCGATGGATATCTCGTGCTACAGCCTCATCGCGCTGGCCAACCGGGCAAAGGACATTCTGAAGCCAGGCGGCAACATACTGGCGATGACTTACCTCGGCGGCGAGCGCGTCATTCCAGGTTACAACATCATGGGTGTGTGTAAGGCGGCACTGGAAGCCAGCATCAAGTACCTGGCCAGCGAGATGGGTGCGGAGAAGCAGATACGCGTCAACGGGTTGAGTGCCGGCCCCGTCAAGACACTGGCCGCCAGCGCTGTCAGCGACCACAGCCTGATGGACAAGCTCTACAGCACGATGGCACCACTGCGACGCAACATCGACCGCGAAGAAGTCGGCAAGGCCGGAATGTTTCTACTAAGTGACCTGGCCAGTGGTGTCACGGGCGAGAACCTGCACGTCGACGCGGGATTCCACATCATGGGTTCACCGCCATACGACCCATCTGCCGGGACGGCATAACGCGCTTTGCACTGCGTCCTTACTGAGCCTGAGCAGACGTCGCGTCCAGTGGTTGTGAAGACGCGTCGCTGCCGTAGTTCTGCTCGTGAAGTCGCACGTACTGTTCCCGATGCAGACGAGCGCGGTCCGGTTGGCCCAGGTGCCGATACGCTTCGGCCAGTTTGAAATGAGCGACCTCGTCGTTCGGCTGAGCCTGCGACAGGAATTCAAGGTCGGCTGCAGCTAATTCATACTGGCCAAGATCAAGATGCAGCATGCCCCGCAGTCCAATGGCCTGTGGCATCGGCCCCAGTTCGACCAGCGCAGCTTCCAGCATCGGCAATGCCTCTGCAGGTTTGCCTTCCATGCGCAGCAGTCGAGCCAATTGGACATTCAGTCGAGCCGTCTGCCGAAACATTGGACCCGGTTTTTCCAGTTCACTTCTGGCTGCCGCTGCGTCACCCATGAGAATAAACAGCTCGACCAGGCGAAGTCGCGCGTCTTCGGCCGCAGTCGTCGGAAGGCCGTGCTGCAATGCCCGGCGATATGCCGTTGTCGCGGACGTCTGCTGATCCGCGCGCTCGTACTCGACGGCGAGCTGGTACCACCAGCGTGATGCCTTCGGTCTGAGTATTAGTAATTCGTTGATCGCCTCAATCGCTGCCGGGCCGTCGTGACGTTCCCGATGCAACGCCACGAGCGATTCCAATTCGACGACCTGCGCTGCCGTTCGACTTCGCGACGTCCACTCATAGACTGTCGCGATAGCACCAATTACCAGGACACCAACCAGAGTCCACAAAACTCTCAATCGCGCGTTCGTGGTTTTCGGATTTGATGAGTCTGTCGCGGTCACTCAGATTTGCCTCTGCCTTCAACCAGTTCGTGAGTTTCGCCGACTTTCAGGTTGCCGAATACTTCGCGCCCACGGCCAAGCCAGTCGACTGTCACGTCGACGGGAGCATCGTCGTCAACCGCGAACAGGATTCGCTGGTCGGAGTGGGAGAAGTATCCCGCACCGCTGCGCACCCAGCGCATTAGTGTTCGGCCACTCGAACGTATCGACGCGACTGCGCCAATGGCGTCCCGGTCACTTTGAGTTCCCTGGAGTCGAACACGAACGAAGTGCTTCGGTGGAGTGCGATTGCGCAGGATGCTCACCGACTCATTCTGATGGACGACGACAAGATCGAGAGCCCCATCGTTGTCCAGATCGCCGATCGCGGCTCCTCGCCCAACATGGTCCGAACGAAAATACGTTCCTCCCGCCGCCGACACGTTTTCGAATCGTCCGGCGTCGTTCCGAAATAGCTGAGCCTGCTGACGATAGGCAGACTCGCGGCCGTGATAGAACACGTGGCCGTTGGTAACAAAGATGTCGAGCCACCCGTCTCCGTCGAAGTCGGCCAGTGCTGTGCCGAAACCAACCTGAAGCCGCGAATGCCCGGCCAGTCCGGACGTCAGTGTCGCGGACCGAAACAGCCCGTTGCCATCGCTGCAGTACAAGCCGTTGTCCTCTCGCTCAAAGTTCGTCGTCCACAGGTCCGGGTTTCCGTCGCCGTTCACATCCCCGACGTCGACACCCATGCTGCCGTCGGGCATGCCGTATTCGTTCGTGGCAACACCTGAAATCAGCGCGGCCTCGGTCAGAGGTAACTCTGGATTGCCCAGGTACAGATGATTATTCGATTCGTCATTTGCCGTGTAGAAATCGATCCGGCCGTCGTTATTCAAGTCCGCTGCGACGACTCCGAGTCCGTTGCCAGGGATCAGACCTGCCTGCTGGGAAATGTCTTCGAACGTCCCATTCCCTTGATTGCGATACAGACAATCGATGACGCCACCGTAGCTCCGCGGGCCGCACAGATCTCGAATTCCGTTTTTCAGGCAAGGGCGGTCTTTCTCAGGTGACCAGTCCAGATAGCGCGCGACGTACAGGTCTGGCCAGCCGTCTGCGTCGATGTCGCCCCACGCGGCAGCCGTGTTCCAGCCTCGCGCGGACAGGCCGGCCTGTCCGGTCACGTCCTGGAATCGCTCGTCGCGCGTGTTGCGATAGAGCCGGCTCTGACCGTAACAGCACACGAACAGGTCCGGGAATCCGTCCTGATCGAAGTCAACGACGGAAACTCCGTGTGAGTAGTCGCCCGCATGTTGAAAGCCGGCTTCCTCACTGACATCCACGAATCTCAAGTTCCCATCATTTCGGAACAGACCCGATGGCAGACCAGTCACCGCGGGTGGCGAACCGCCGATCACGCCTCCACCAGTGAAGAACAGATCGAGATCGCCGTCGCGGTCGTAGTCGACCATCGCCACGCCGCCGCCCAGGCTTTCGAGGATGAAATGGCAAGCGCCCTCACGTCCATTGCGGTATTGGAAGTTGATACCGGACTTCTCCGTGACGTCCTCGAACCAGTCATTCTGCCGGACGTCGTTGGCAAGTTCGTCAGTGTCTTTGGTGAGCGCACCGGCGGGAGAAAGCAATTCGGGCGATGTGTCGCCAGGATGTTTCCCGCATCCGCAAACACAATTGACGACGAGTGTGAAAGTCAGAGCGGCGATTCTCATGAACTCGATGACTCGAACGGTGATCGCTGAGCTTGTGTGACGAATCGGTCGTACATGATTGCTAACCTGCTTCAATTCATTCTTGCGACTGTGGGGGATGACGCCTCAGTTGCTGCAGTCGCGCCGCCGTTTCACGGTGCGTGGCGGCCAGCTCCGATTGGCCATCGTTCTTAAGTTCGTGGACGAGCATCATACGAATGTCGATCGCCTCCGGCCGATATTGCAGAGCTTTCTGAAAGGCGCTGATGGCACCGGCCCGATCTGACTCGCGGGCACGGCACACACCGAGCATCTGCCAGTCGGTATACCGCAGACGTAGCCTGGTCAGCTCCTCGAAAGCAGCCTTCGCCTCACGGATGTTGCCAAGTTGCAACTGCATGTCCCCGACAACGATCAGCGAATTCGAACGCGTCTCCGGCTCGCAGTCGGCAGCATTCAATGCCTGCTGAGCAAAAAGGACACAGATTGGATCCCGTCGCATCCAGTGGAGATACGCCAGACCACCCAACACGGATGCGTCGCGCATGCCGGCATTGTAGACGCGGTGCAGACTGGCCAGTGCTTCACCAAAGGCCGCAGATCGACCTGACGACGAGAGGCTGTCTCCGTACTTCACCCAGGCCAGTCCCAGACACCGCTCCAGATCGAGCGCCGACAACCGAGAGATGTTGCCAACCGGGATGAGTTCCGCCGCCGCGACTTTGTCATCCTCGTCGAATTCCGTGCGGTGCTGGAGTCCGATCCGGTGGTGTGTGAATGAGAAATGTGGAATGTCGGTGCCAGACCTGGGCATGTGACACGTCACGCAATCGTTACCCGGACTCTGCTGCAGACGAGCCGATTCCGGCAGCCGACAGGCGTGATCGGCCGATGCGTGGCACTGCTGGCACTTGCCGCGGTAGTACTGGACTTTCTGGTCAGAACCTGGCGACTCGTGTGGGTTGTGGCATGTCGTGCAGGTCAGTGATTCCGATTCGGTGTAGCACCTGCTGGCACGCATCTGATCGAAGTGGCCAACGACTCTCATCGTGCCCGACGAGTCCCGCGGAATAAAGTCGACCTGGAAGTCCGTCCAATGCAGGCCGGGCCGAAAGTCATAGCGAGTTCGACCTCGAACATTTGACCAACCCGCGCCACGCAGGTGACAGCGAGCGCAGATCGATTCATTGAGGGCACGCGACAGTTTTCCCGGATGCACGATCGTGGCATCGAAATTCCCCGGTACTGGCACCCCACTGGTTCGCTCCGTGACATGGAGCGAACCCGAGCCGTGGCAGCTTTCGCAACCGATCGAAGGTTCAATCAGGCGGAGCCGGTGAGTGCTCTCGCCGATCAATTCCACGCGACCAGCATGACAATGGACGCAGCCTTCGTGTGTCGCACGGTTGAAGCCTTCGTGTTCGGGAAGGTCGTATCCGGGCGAAACGGCCCAGAATTCCTTCGATGCGTACCACGTCACTGGTGACTCGAAAAAGTAGCCGTCGATGTCGACCAGATAGCTGCGACTGTGATGCCCCGAGCCGATGCGCCAGGCCATGGGGTGGTCGCCCAGTATGATGTCATCCGACTCACCGCCGCTGATGAATTCCCGGTGCCACAGATCAGCGTTCCTGCGGTAGACGCTGTAGCTGCGTCCGGATTTTCCATGGGAAAATGTGGCGTCGGGTGGTTCCTCTTCGAGACGCACTTTCTCCAGGGAATGGTGATGTGCCGTGGATTGAAATGCCCGCGTCTGAGTTGAGTGACAGCCATCGCATTGACTACTACCGACGAACTCAGCAACCGATGTATTTCGATACGGCGACCGAAGCGTCGTCGCCGGTTCCGTGAACGTGGGTGTGAGCGGACTGTCAGGCTCTGGCGTCTCGGTGTGCCTGGTACTCAGCCAGATTCCCAACGCCCCAACGCAGCAACTTGCCACAAGGCACGCCTGGAACTGTCGGCTGCGGCCCATCGTCAAAGCTCGCTTGCTGAGCAAACTTTTTTGACTCTTTCCAATCCCTGAATTCGCATAGCCCGAGTCCTAGAGTTCGAAGTCGGCTTTGTCGCTTCCACCAGCGGGCACGTTGAAACTCAGATTCGTGTTCTCGGGGTCACTGAACTCGGGCGGTACCAGCGGCTTCGCATTCGGGTCTTGCGTACCTTGGGCCATGGCTCTCATCTGTTCGTCGTCCATGCCCTCAATACTGGTGTCGACGCCACCTGAAGGGTCACCTTCGGGTGCTTTCGTGATGTAGACTTTGCATTCACCCACTGGGGCTCCCCGGTCAAGCGAGTAACGTCCTTCATCGTTCGTTCTGCCATATCCTTCAAACCCACTCGACACGAAATGGATTTCCGCGCCGGATAACGGCTTCCCCTCAAGTGTGATCATTCCGGAGACATCGGCCATCTCCGGCCCCGCGGCATCGCTGCCGCATCCGCACAACACCAACAGGCATAAGACGCTGGTTAGTCGCATTTGGGCGTCCAGTAGAATCTAGCCTGAACCGACCTGCAGGAGACGATCTGCTGCAGGACGGATGACAAGCTGAGGAACAATCAATCCGAAATGGAAATCTGCTTACTCACGCAGCGAGAACTGATCTAGAACTGTCCGACCGACTCACCTCCGGCAACCGACTCAATCCTGCGCAGAATGCTGCGATCCATGTATTGACTCAGGAATCGGACGCTTGCGTCGCCCAGCAGGGCGTGCGCTCCGCCCACGTGATAGCTGCCCGCTCCCCACGCATACGGATTAGGCGTGCCATTATAACGCTCGTTCAATCCACGGTTAGCTGGCGTGATAAAATGTGTGTGAGTGTATGCCTGAAGGAACGGACCGTAAGCCGTACTCCATTTACGTTGCGGCGTTTCAATCATCAGTAACGTATTCGTTGTTCCATCTAAAAAGTGATGGAACGACGCCGACTGATTGATGCCAAACGCCGATCTCCCCGCCGCGGCATTTTTCGACCACAGGTTGCCGGCGTTGCCATCGTACTCGTACGTCTCATGAACGAACCCATAATTAACCCGCGTGTATTGCTGGGCCGTATACATATTCGGTGCCGAAGAGCTGTGGAGTGGATCGTACGAGGGATCGCTGGGGCAGTACTGAATCGGCACTGATTTCCCATTCAGCACGGTCTGATACCCACCGCCTCCGACACCAACCCAGTCTGCACGTCCCGTGGGGCGGCTGAAATCGATCTGCTGGTAGAGCGGTGCCTGATCGATATAGGGGAGCAGCATCAGATAACCGGTGAAATTCCGAATCTGGCCGCTCGGCACGAAACTGGCAGACAGGCGTGAACCCGGATTGAGGCATGACGGCGGCATTTGACCAGCAACGTCATGGTAGTTGTGAATGGCCAAACCCCATTGCTTGAGGTTGTTCTTGCACTGCGATCGTCTCGCTGCTTCACGAGCCTGCTGCACAGCCGGCAGCAACAGTGCGATCAGGATGGCAATGATCGCAATCACGACAAGAAGTTCGATCAGCGTGAACGCCCGGCGGCGCCTGGTACCGGAACAGGTCATGACTCGACTCCCTCTGTGAGAACCAGATGGGCAAAAATGTTCCCCAAACGAATCGGGGTTATAGATGTCATGATTGGCACGCTGACGCTGAGACCATCCCGAATCGGGTAGGCTCATCCGCGTACTCGTGCGAGTGCCACGCTACCAGCGGGTTTTCAGGACTTCAAGCGTTGATCCTGACTTTCGCACCGTAACGAGCGTGCGGATTTCCGCAGAATGCTAGTGTTTGATGGGCCAGCTTGTGTCGTCGCATGCCGCGTTACTGGGGCACAGGCACCAGGTCCAGTTCCGCAGCGATGATTTGCATTGCGGCAATGCAGAAATCGATGTGCTCCGCCAGGTCGACACCCAGGTCTTCCGCACCGTTGGTGATGTCGTCGCGATTTACGGCCGCAGCGAACGACGCGGTCTTCATCTTCTTGCGCACACTCTTTACTTTCAGACCATCCAACCGACCCGGTCGCACCAGGGCACACGCTGTAATGAAGCCGCACAGTTCGTCGCACGCATACAGCGTCTTGTCCATGACGGACACGCGCGGACAGTCTTCCAGATAGTCGGCGTGTGATTTGATCGCGTAGATGACGTCTTCCGGATAGCCTCGTTCACGGAGAATTTCCGAGCCTTTGAGCGGATGGTCAGGCGGATCAGGCCAGCGTTCGTAATCGAAATCGTGCAGTAGACCGACCGTGCCCCACTTCTCTTCATCCTCACCGTACTTTCTCGCGTAGGCCCGCACGGCTGCTTCGACGGCCAGCATGTGACGGATCAGACTTTCGCTCTGCGTGTACTCACGCACGAGCGCCAGGTCGTCGGCTCGACTCATAGTGGTCCCTGCGATCAGGTAAACAGTTCCAGGACGGGCTCGCCATTGTGCACGACGTGCGTCGGTCGGCCTTGAGCGTCCGGCACGCGGAGTTCATGGTCGATCCCCAGCGCGTGATAGATCGTCGCGGCCAGATTCTCAGGGCTGACCGGTGGAGTCACTGCATAAGCACCATCGCGATCGGATTCGCCAAACAGCCCGCCGCGATGAATGCCGGCTCCCGCCAGGACCGCCGGGAACAGCGTGCTCCAGTGATTGCGACCCCAGACGCTGTTCGCCTTCGGAGTCCGTCCCATCTCACCCAGACAGACGACCAGCGTCTCGTCGAGCAAACCGCGATCGTCGAGATCGATGATTAACGACGAAAGCGCCTGGTCGAGCGTCGGAATAAGGTGCTTTTCCAGGAACTTGCTGCTGCGGTGTGAATCCCATGAGTAACCGTCCACGCAGTCATAGTGCACGGTGACGAATCGAGTTCCCGCTTCGATCAGTCGTCGGGCCATCAGGGTCGACTGTCCGAAAAGATGCCGCCCGTACTGATCTCGCAGCTCAGCCGGCTCACGCGTGATGTCGAGTGCCTCACGTGCTTTTGCCGAGGTCACCAGGTTCAAGGCCCGCCGCTGAAACTGATCGTAGGCGTCGAGTTGTTTTGTTGTGATTGCTCGCTGTCCGTCGTCGAATTGCTGCAGTAGTGAGCTGCGGCGACTAAGACGGTCCAGCGTGAGTGACTCGTGATTCACCAGCCCCTCAATCTGAAAGGTCAGCTCTTCATCGGCGCAGTCGCGAAAGTAGGGGTTGTCTTTGCTGTCTCGCTTTTCAATGCGCGTGTTGATCGGGTCGTATCCGCGGCCCAGCCAACCGGCCGTCTCTCCCGGACGCCGAAGCTGGACGCGATAGTCCTGCAACCGACCGAGGAAATTTGGCACGACGGCATAGCTGGGCATGTCGCGACCGAATTCCGGATGCCGTTGTGTGAGGTATTCCACCACCGAGCCCATCGACGGCCAGTCCTGGGGCGTCACATTGAATCCGCCACCGATGGGAAGGTGCCAGCGGTGTCCGGTCTGGATGTAATGCCCCGCTCCACTGTGGTCGTTGAACGAGTGGCTCATCGTGCGAACCACACTGAGCCGGTCCGAAATCTCCGCCGTGCGTGGCAGGTGTTCGCTGATCCTCAGACCGGGCGTGCGCGAGTCGATCGGCTTGAACGGGCCACGGATCGAATCCGGAGCCTCGGGCTTCATATCGAACGTCTCGTGCTGAGCTGGTCCTCCGAATAAAAACAGGAAGATCACAGACTTCGCACGGGGATTCTGGAAAGGCGTTTGCTCTTCGGCGGCCAGAACTTGCGGCAGATTCAGCCCGAAAAGTCCCGCTCCGCCAGCCTGCAACAGTTGCCGCCGGCCAATGCCCTCACACGTTTTCTGTCGTCCTCCCAGTAGTCCCAGCACGGTTCGATCCTCGATTCATTCGGTCAACAGAATCGCGCGGACAGCACGCGACTCGCTATCGCCGTATCCCATCAATACACCCATTCGACAACACGTGTGCTCACCAGTTGCGTCAGGCGTTCTGGAGTTCAACAAACTCCGCGGCCGTGGTCGGAGCGGGAACCGGCTCGCCGCGTTCCCGCATGTCGTCCACATGGAGTTCAATCGCCTCACGAATCAGTTTCCGAACCTCGTCCGTTGTGTCCCCGACGGCGATACAGCCTGGTAGATCGGGGACGTACGCGCCAAAACCATCAGCACTCTGCTCGATCACAACGAGATATGGCATTCAAGTGTCTCTCAGGATGACGAGTCCGGTTTCAATCTGGACTGTTTCAGGATGCTGTTAAGCGTTCCAGGGGGGATGTCCCTACTGAGCTTTCCGGCAATAGTCACCGCTCCAGGTTTGACTGGATGATGAAACTGACGATGACTGCCAGTCTGTCTGACCTCAAACCAGCCATCTGACTCAATCAGTTTAATCACTTCGCGAACCTTCATAGCGCGGATGATACTGGCTTCTGTCGAATTCACCGACAATGCCGATACACATGGACCGATCGCAATGAACTGGTTTCTCTTCACCGACGAGAGCGGACACGACCAGCCACCATACGAAACGAGCCCGGTCAAATGACCGGGCTCGGTGAATTCAGATCAGTTGAGTTGACTCTTAATCCTGCTTCATCGCGTCGGCGAGAATGCGGGAAGTGGACGGTCGCATGATGCGTTCGTCGACCATCTCGCCCTGCTGCAGTGTCGCTCGCACGGCTTTGCCGGAAATAAACACGGGCTTCTCGTCCGAGTGGTTTTCCATCAGGTCAACACGGCCGAGCGATTCGTAGAAGGCTGCGAAGCCGACTTTGACCGGCTGGATCTGCAGGTCGCCGTTCAGGTTGCTGAAGATCTCCTGGGCATCGAAGTCGCCCCAGATGGCGGTTCCGTCGTGGTAGGGGGCGTCGGCGTGTTTGCGGCCGATCACGATGTGGGTGTAGCCGAAGTTCTGACGGTAGATCCCGTGCATCACCGCTTCCTTCGGGCCGCCGTAGAACATCTTGATGTCCAGACCCAGCAGCGCGACGCGATCCGGCACCCTTTCGTTACGTGAACCCCACAGTTCGGCGTCGCTGTCACCTTCGCCCAGGCTGCGTTCGGAGATCAGCTTCTCATACGTCTGCATGCGGATTTCCGCGTTGACGTCGTCGCCCTTGGTTTCGCCGATCAGCGGATTCAGGACCGCACCGGCGTTCTTGCCCTCGCGAATCAGAGTCTCCAGCCCGTAAACCATCGCGTATTCATGAGCTCGGTGCAGCGGATTACGCGTTTGAAACGCGACGGCCGCGTCCCAGCCGCGCTCGGCGACCAGCGCTCGGGTTTCACGCGGCGTCAGAACGTACTGGCCGAAATTCGCATTCTTCGGCTGCGGGAGGGCTCGGATTTCTCCGCCGATCAGATGTGTGTTGGCGGCGTCACCCGTCAACACCATGTCTCCGCCCGGGTGATCGGTTCGTTCGGTCAGGTAAACGCTGCTGAGGTAGCGCGTCTTGTCCCACTCGTAGACATCGCTCACGTCGAGGGTGCCGACGATGTTGCCTTCCGGACATGCCAGCGCGACCTTCTGTCCGGCTACCAGCGATGCCGCGACTTCGCTCGTCGTGGGAAGAGCCAGTGGAATCGTCCAGGCGTAAAGCTTGCCGTTGTTTTCGATGACCGACTCGTCGAGGACTCGGTCGTAGACAGCTTTAGTCATCGGCCCGGTCAGCGGGCTGAGTGTCCCGTCGGCGATCCGGTACACCGTCGAGACGTCTGCCGATGAGACTGGGACTTTCGGCAGTCCGGCCGCGTCGGCTTTGAAGCTGTCAATTTCGTCTGCGGGAACGGTTCGGCAGACGGGCTCGGAGAGACCGCCATGAGGAGTGATCAGGTCAGCCATTGTGAATACACCATGTCCTGCTAAGTTTCGAAGAAGGGGGCCGCATCCCCGGAAAACAACCGCCGCGGCAGATGGGAATCGTGCTGCGCGTCCTTTGCGGAAGCCCGATGGCAAGTCACAGCGGCAGCAAGCCGCAGGCGGGTCCGGAAGTTAGGGCTCTCCCGGTGAGGCGTCAAGCACCCGCAAAGCGCCTCTTGGGACAATGTCAATTGTTCCAAACCCGAGCGTTGGATCGAGCTGATTGCGGAACGCTGGAACCTGAGGAATTGAAGGGACCCCGATGAATCGCCAGGAAATAGAAGACCTGATCCCGCATCGCGAGCCATTTTTGTGGATCGACGAGGTCATCGAGATCGAGAGCAACCGCATCGTGGCCCGGAAACGGATCAACGACGACCTGGACGTCTTTCGCGGGCACTATCCGCACTTTCCCATTCTGCCGGGAGTGTTACAGCTGGAAGCCGCGTTTCAGGCCGGAGCGATCCTGATTGCGAAAACGCAGCAAATGGCTGACGGGCAGGTCCCTGTTGTCACGCGAGTCAACAACACGAAGTTCCGTAACATGGTCCGTCCGGGCGACGTGCTCGACATCGAGGTCGAATTGACCGAGACACTGTCGAATGCGTTCTTCCTGACCGGCAAAGTGACCGTCGACGGGAAGACAACAGTCCGGTTGGAGTTCGCATGCGCCGCGACGCAGACGCCGGTCAACTGAACAACCGGGCGACTCTGAATTGCGAGCCGCGGGCCGGCGGAAGTGCATCATCTCACTGCACCAACTACTACTCAGCCGATGCCATCATCGGGTCCGCGCCCAGGCAGCCGTTCAATTCGGTGAGGTACTCCGGGCTGCTGACTCGGCGCAGTTCATTGCGAGCCAGTTCGGCTCGGGCGTCGAGGTTCAGCTGCAGGGCATCGCCTGATCGCATCGGGTCTGCAAGGGCCTGCTCCAGGTAGTCGACGTGTCGCTGCCATAGGACTGTGTCCCGCCGCTGCTTCGTTTCCAGCCGTTCCCGGTACCAGTCGGCTGTGAGCATCGCGTCCCGCGTGAACATGCCACGTAACTCGGGGTCGTTGAGGCCGAGGCCCTCATAGCTGCCCTCTGCCATGATGTGCAGCAGCGCCCGCAGTGGCGGACACGCCTGTTCGACACCGCCGTCTTCAAAGTACTGCCGGGCAACCCGTTCGTGCGCTTCGACGATGTAACGCACTCCGTCGGCAAAGGCGATCGGATCCTGCGTTTCGGGTTTCAACATCGCTTCGTCGAACACCTTACTCGGGTTGTCAAAGATGCGTCCCAGAAAACGACGGACGAACCGTGACGTCATGCGATAGCCCAGTCGACTGGCCGGAATGTCTTCGCCGGGGATGATGTCGTCGTGGATCTTTTCGAGCAGCCCTTCTGCGATGAGGAACCGCGGATCACGCTCTTCAGGACTCAGTCGGCACCAGATTTCGGGGATCAGCAGGCTGATGTCGTGGTCGACCTGGATGTTCGGGCCGATGTGGCCGGCCGATGACGAAAAGCCATCGAGTCCTGTCAGCAGAAAACTGACCAGGGCATTGTTGAGATCGGCAATCGGCAGCAGCGAGTTGAATGGACCCTTCGTGAGTGCACCTTCCGAGCCGGCCCCGGTCGTTGATGGACTCTTTCCCGTCAGCGAGCTGATGAAGTCCATGAACAGTTCGGGCGGCTCCTGATAATGGATGGGGTTGTAGACGGCGAGCGGTCGGATGCCACGCGCGTAGTCCGGAGGATTATTGCGTCGACCCAGCAGCACGGCATGAACCGGTATATGCACCGGTTTGTCGATCGGGACGGCTCGATACAACCGGATTCCGCGCTCCGCGATTACCCGCCTTGTGGGGTTCATCAAATCCGGGCGGTTCTGGAGATACCGCGGATTTCGGCTGGGCTTGCCGTCGATCATTCGCGGCGTCGCCGAGCACACCACGTACTCGTCTTTTAACTCGGCAACACTCTTCATCAGACGCTGCATCGGCGCGGTGAATTCGCTCAGATCGACCGGTCGATTACAGACTTCAACGACCTGCTGATGCGAAAGTGGCTCGAAGTTGACGATGAAGTTGTCTTCCCGCGACAGGTCGGCTTCCGACTGCTTGTCGAGGCCTCGGTGAACTGCGTCGTCCGGTCTCTGGAACAATCGGAATTCGCAGTTTTCGACGAACTTGTAGCTGCATGCCGGTGCCGTCGCCGTGCCGATTGACTCGAGTCTGCGGGCGGGCACGACAACTGAGACACTGATGTCGTCTTCGATCTGCGTCTTTTCCGCGGCCTCGAAGTCCTGTCGCAGCTTGTAAGTTCGCCACGTGTTCCCGCTCAGAAGACCGACTCGCAGATAATCGCCAACCAGACTGCGGTTTCTGAACTTCAACTCGTGGCCCGAATCTCCATTCACGATGTCAACGCGAAAAGGTTCGCGCCAGTTGGCATCCGGACCGCCGCGATGGAAACGCTTGATCGCGAAGACCAGTGCGTAAATGTGGCCCGGAATCGAATCGAGCCACGCGTTGTACTCATCGGTGTAATCAAGAGACGGTGTCAGCAGCTTGATCACACTGCCCAGTGATCGACCGGGATCCAGAATGTGACGAGCCTGCTGCGTCGAGTAATCCGGCCGAAATCGCCCGTCCGGACGCCAGCGGTCCGAGTACTCGCGGTCGAAGATCTTCTGAACCTGGGCGAAGTCATCTTCGAGGTCCGAGACGAAGATCGGTCCGTGCAGCACGTAGTCGGTCAGTGTCTTGCTGATCTCACTTTTGCCCCCACCGCTGACAGTACAGGGTTTGTGGCAGCAGACGCCTTCGTACATTGTGCCGATTAAACGCCACGTCGGAGCAGCCGGGTGCTGCGTGAGCCGCAGTCGGTATCCCGACGGAGTCATGTAGGTTTTTTCAGGCAGCAACGGGATGGACTGCGGCGCCCCATTCCGCTGCCAGGTCACCGACTGATCACGTACGGATGCTCGAGCGTTCTCCGGGATGTAGATCAGATCGGGGAGTTCTCGATCGATGCCATAGCCTTCAGGCTTCACATCGATCAGCGTTGCGTAATCTGTCGCGACGTCGGCAAACGTGCGATTGTTGTAGCGGCGGCTGTCCGCGTTGAAGTCGTCACCCAGATTGAAACTGGCAAACGCGATGGCTCCGCCGGCATGCTCTTCCTCAACATTGCCGTACAGATTGGTCGCGTAACTGATTTGCGTTTTGACCTCTTTCTTGCAGTACCCAAAGTAATTGTCGGCGATCAGCGTCACGATCACGCCAGCATCCGAGCGGCAGGTCAGCTTGAACGGTGTACCGCCGTTGTAGAGTTCATCTTCTGATTCCCAGCACATGCCGTCGGCGATCTGTCGCGGAGTCGCGTCGGCCCGTTGCGGCAGTCCGACTTCGCGTTTGGTGACCTGTGTGAGGTGCGGCGCCAGGATCACGCAGCCGGTGTGGCCGGTCCAGTGTTCGACATCCAGTCCCGCGTCGTTTTCCGGAAGGAACGCGTCGCCAGCGTTGCCGAAGATTGACTCGACGAAATCCAGATTGGCGATCAGCGAGCCCGGTGCGAAGAAGCGAATCTCCATGCGTTTCTCGGAGCAGAAGCCTTCAACGGCCGGGCACACGAGCGGTCGCAGCAGGAGAGACACGAAACTGCGAGCAGGCTCTTCGCAGTTCGCCGTGTACGGCAGTTCCAGCGACTCGGCCGGTGGGTCAAGCGCCCGCCGGAACAGCTCAGCGAACGCCGTTTGCGGTACTGACTGCTTGTCGGCGGGGATTGGAAGTCCGCCTTCGCAGACATGGAATGTCCCGCTGGTCGTGCGGCGGTCGTGCTGCGGATTGTGGAGCACACCATTTCGTACTCGGAAGGAAGAGACCTGATCGTTGCTGTAAGTGTCACCATCCAGCGGCAGAGACAACTCGCGCGCCAGTCCGTGGCGATCAAGAACAACCGTGCGGTCGGGAAGTCGGAGTGGACCGCCGCCGACATGCTGAAAATGTGAGTGCAGGAAGGACTCGATGCGCATGTCAGCCGCGCACCGGGCCGGGTCGAGCTGCTTCAGCCGATGGTGATACGAACCGAGCAACCGCTCCGCATCGATCGCCTGTGCATCCGCGTCTGGCAAATCCGGACAAGGCAGTCCGTTGGCGATCAGCTTCAGGGCAACATATCGACTTCGCCGTTGTCGTTCTGACGCAGCACTGTCCGGATTTAACTCCGGAGTGAATCCAATTGCATTTACCAGGTCCATGACGTTTCACCTGAGGGACAGTCCTGGCGGGCACGAGCACGAGTCCGCCGCCGAAGTCAGTAGAAAACTGCCGATCGTCAAAGAATCTGTTCGATCACGTACGTTCAAAGGTGATTCAATCGGCGTGTGCCGGGTATCGTACTCAACCGGGCCCCGTGATGGCGACGGATCGGTAAGGCGGCCGCGCAAGATCCGTTATTGAGCTGATGCGACGTCCGGCCGCAGTTTTTTCGCCTCGCGCAGGTAAATATGCACGATTGCGTCCTGTCGGCGGTCCGTATTCCAGTGCAGCAATACGCGCACGCAACGCGGCATCGAACCCGGGACCGCGATTTCTGAAGCACACAGCAGCGGCACCTGACTCATGCCGATCGCACGGGCGGCTTCAGCGGGGAACGTCGATGTCAGGTCCGGCGACGTTGTGAAGATGATCGACGCAATCTCGTCGAACGATTCGATTCCGTTGGCCTGCACGACCTGCTCTAGCAGTTCGCGCGTGGCGTCGTGAATCTCGGTCGCAGAGTCCTGCTCGACGCTCGTGGCGCCTCGTATCCCGCGAACACTCATCAGTGGATTCCGTGTGTATGCACTTTCGCCAGATTACCGCTGCGGACCTCGCCAGACGTCGGAGAGCGACGTTGCGGAGATTGCCCGCACCCGCGTTTTCCCGTTTCGTCATCCCGGTTTGCGACGAGCTGGGCATGGTAAACACGTCTTGTCCAATTTTGGAGGTATGGGATACAAACGGCCGCTCGTCGGCCCGTGTCTGCGCGGTTTGCGCCGCGCATCGTAGCCGGGTTTGTCGGGCTTCACTTGAGGCTTGCACGTGGTCAACGTGCACACGCATGGATGCGGACACAACGATCGGCCGCCTCACGAAAGGACCCGGCATGGATGCAACAGTGGGACAACTGGCGGCTCGCTGTGGCGGCGAGGTGCATGGCGACGCAGGCAGGCTGATCACGCGAGTTGATTCGTTAAGCAAGGCCGATCCCGACACGATCACGTTCTTCGCCGACAGGACTCCGCCGCGTGAACTGGAAACGGCCCAGGCCGGTGCAATCCTCATCGAACGCGGGCGTCTCGAAGAACTGTCCGAACCTCAGCGCAACACCTGCACGCTGATCACCGTGGATGATGCCCTCGACGCATTCATCCTACTTCTGACCGACGAACGTCCCCGGCGAAATCGACCGACGATCGGACTCTCACACCACGCCGTGATTGCTGATTCGGCACGGATCGGCGAAGGCACGAATGTCTATCCCGGCGCGTTCGTCAGTGAAGACGTTGTCATCGGTACCAATTGCGACGTCTTCCCGGGAGCCTACATTGGTCCCGGCTGTCGGCTGGCAGACAATGTGACGATCCATCCGGGAGTCGTGCTGTACCCGGATATTGAGATCGGTCATCGCTGCATCATTCACGCGGGCACGGCCATCGGTGCAGATGGGTTTGGTTACCGTTTCCGTAATGGGTGTCACGAGCGAATTCCGCATCTGGGTCACGTGCACATTGAAGACGACGTGGAGATCGGAGCCTGCAGCACAATCGACCGCGGTGCCGTGCATGCGACGGTCATCGGCGAAGGTTCAAAGATCGACAACCTCGTCAACGTGGCACACAACTGCGAAATCGGAAAACACAACGCGTTCGCCGCGCAGGTCGGATTCGCCGGCTCCTGCAACACCGGAGATTATGTGCTGGCTGGTGGACAGGCCGGAATCGCGGACCACGTCAACGTGGGCACCGGCGCGTCACTTGGTGCCGGTTCTGGATTCACCAGGAATGTACCTGCGGGTGAAACCTGGTTCGGGTCCCCCGCGCGACCCGGCGAAGAGGCTGCGAAAATGCTGATCGCCATGACTCGTCTGCCGGACATGCGATCGCAGCTACGTAAGCTCGATAAACAGGTACAGCAGTTGACGGCGCAAATGAATCAGTTAACCGCACTCGACGATGCAGCCTGAAATGTTGACTGATTCGACCCCCGTTTTGACCTTCCCTCAGATGCACACCGAACTCGCAACCAATCCTGAACGACTCGGACTTCTGGCCGGTGGTGGCCGTTTTCCCATCGTGATTGCTCAGGCCGCCCGGGAGCAGGGACGCTATGTCCACGCTGTCGGTGTTCAGGGCATGGCGACGCGTGAACTGGCTGAGGTCTGTGATTCGTTCGAAGTCTGCCCGATCAGCAAAATCGGCCGCGGGATTCGATCGTTCCATCGCCACAACGTGCAGCAGATCGTCATGGCCGGGAAGGTCGAGAAGATCACGCTGTTCCAGCGCCGGCTATGGCGAATGATGCCCGACTGGCGGACGATTCACATGGTGTGCTCGTACGTCCTCACGCAGGACTGTAAGGACGACACGCTGCTGCTGGCGGTGATCCGCGAGTTCGAGCGTGACAATCTTCAATTCGGATCGGCACTCGATTACTGCCCGGAGCTGCTCGTGGAACACGGATTTCTGACTCGCCGCAAACCTTCGCCGTCCCAGTGGCGAGACATCCGTTTCGGCTGGGACATCGCCAAACAGATGGGTGGCCTGGACATCGGCCAGTCGATTGTGGTCAACGACCGAGCTGTCATTGCTGTCGAAGCGATCGAAGGCACGGACCGCTGCATCGAGCGCTCGGCACCGTTGTGTCCGCGGGGCGGCATGACCGTTGTCAAAGTCGCCAAGCCTCAGCAGGACATGCGGTTCGACGTGCCGACTGTCGGAGTGAAGACCATTCAGACAATGCACGAAGCCGGCGCCCGTTGCCTGGCGATCGAGAGCGGCATGACCATCATGCTCGACAACGCAGAAGTGATCGAGCTGGCCGGAAAGCTGGGCATTACGATTGTCTCGCTGAACGCGGACGAGCTGCAGCTTGCTGCGGCGGCGTGATCGTCGGCGCGAAATACGAGCCCGAAGCGCAAGCGAGTGAACCTGAGTATGCCGTGTAACGCGTTCACTCGCTTGCGCTTCGGGCTTGTATTCACTGAGCTTCTCGGCCTTTCCGGTCTTGCGCTTCCAACACGTAGACAACAGCCGACTCCAGATCATCATCACAATTGATCCAACGCTGGCTGCACCCTTCCGTCCAGAAGTTCTCACGCGATTCGCCGGCCTGTTTGAGCTTTCGAGTGCACCATGCTTTGAATTGATCGCGGACTGTCTCGGGTTTGTATCCGCGAGCCGTCACAACGACATGCACGTGATTCGATCGGACACTGATTGCATGCAACTGCCAATTCCGGATTTCGCAGTGCCGGTGAATTGTTCGCTCAACGATTTCGCGGTGCGATTCGGACAACGTAAACGCGGACTCCGTCATCCGAGATTCCGCAGCCGCGCGAAACAGGGAATCCGGCGGCTGATTCGCGGCGACATCTTTCCGATTCCATCCACGATCGTCGCCGGGAAGCCACGTTCCGTAGGTTGTCCAAGTCAGTAAGTATGCAAGCGGCTCGTCAGGGTTGAATTCCCGATTGCTCATGTAGAGCTCCAGCGGCAATACAAGCCCGAAACGCAAGCGAGTGAACCGGAATTCGCAGCGCAAGCAGTTCACTCGCTTGCGCTTCGGGCTTGTACGGGATCTGACCTCACACCAACTCGGTAATCAGCTCGCGGCGTTCGAGCAGATAGCGGGGACGACCGGATCGATCGTTGAACGTCATCGCCGGGTCGATTCCCAGATGACGGTACAGCATCGCCAGAACGTTTTCCGGACGATACGGGCGATCTTTCGGCACGGCTCCGTTGGAATCCGATGAGCCCACAATCTGGCCGACTTTCAGGTCACCGCCGGAAAGCATGACGCTCATGACTCGGCCCCAGTGGTCGCGGCCGGCGGTTCCGTTCACTTTCGGCGTACGGCCGAATTCGCCCATTGCCACAACCATGACCTTCTCCGCCAGACCAGTTTCATAGAGGTCTGTCACTAGAGCGGCGATGCCCTGATCGATACCCGGTCCTTTGGCTCTCATGCGACCGGCGACATCCCGGTGATCGTCCCAGCTTCCCAGCGTACTGCAGCGAATCGTGACAAAGGTCACGCCGCGTTCGACCAGCCGCTTCGCCAGCAGGATGTTCTGACCGATCGAGTTGCGGCCGTAGCGGTCGCGAGTGGCGTCGGATTCTTCTTCCATGTCAAACGCGGCACGGGCTGCGTCGCCGGTCACGAGGTCGAACGCCTGTCGTGTGAAGTCGTCGGTCGCTTCGGCGGCACCACGATTGTCGAGCACGCGCAGAGTGGAATCGAAGCCGGACAGCAGAGAGCGGCGGTCGGACAGTCGGTCGGTCGTCAGCCCTTTCAGCAGAGTTAGATTCGGGACCGTGAAATTCGCGGTGTCGGCACTCTTGCCGGTCTCAAAGGGGTTCAGTCCCTTGCCCAGCCATGCCGCACGCCCGAACCGCATACTTTGCGGAATCGACACGAATGCCGGCATCCCGGATGCGTTCGCACCGCGAAGCTTCGCTGTGACCGAGCCGATGCACGGCATGTCGTTGTCACGGTTCTGCCGGTCCTGCAGGTAATAGCCTGTCTGAGTCAGGTGGCTGCTCGTGCCATGACTGCCCGAGTCGTGATGCATTGAGCGGATCACGGCCAGTTTGTCGGCAATGCGAGCCTGCCCGCTCATCAGCTCGCTGAACGACTCACCCGGCAGCGCGGTCGAAATCGCATTCAACGGACCGCGATATTCGGCGGGAGCATTCGATTTTGGATCGTATGTTTCATGCTGCGTCGGACCGCCAGCCAGTTCGAGATAGATCACAGCCGTATCTCGCGGTCCACCTTCGTCTGCCTGCGCCCGCAAGCGAAGCAGTTCCGGCATCGACAGACCAATCATCCCGCCCAGTCCCGCCTGGATCAGGCCACGTCGGGAAATACCGTCACAGAAGTCGCGGGTTGGGAGGGCCATATGTTTTTCTCGTATGAGGAAATCGAGCAAATCTGAATCGCCGCAACGGCACCGCCGACGCAACACATAAAGGCTAGTTGATGCGATCGGGGAACCCAATAGTTCATCGGCAATCTGTCGCGACTCGGTTCACCCGGCATCATGCGAGCCCGTCCATCTGCGATTCCGGCACAGGGTGGTCGACGCGTATTTCGCGTTCCGCGAGCCAGCTCATTTTTTCTTGCCGCGTCGCGGCTCTCGCACCGCATCCCAGATCGGCACATCCAGGAATTCGCCGAGCATTTCCGCGTCGTGACGCAGTGTCGTCAAACCTGAGTGATCCAGGACGTTCCGCCGATCCCCGTCCGCCAGTACGAGATTGAGTTCGTAACTGTGATAGGGAACGACCTCCTTGTCTTGATTGACGACGTACTCGTCGATGATCTGCAGCGCGTGAATCTGATCCAGTCGTGCAGCTGTGCTGAGAGACGCCGGGTTGCTGACCGTGTCCGGGCTCTTTGATCCCTTCCAGTACCATCCCAGCTTCCGATCGAACACAACCGGACAACGTGAACGCCAGTAAAAGTAGCCGGCCAGACCAACGGCGATGACGATTCCCATGACTGAGGTAACCCCAATCAGCAAAGGGATGTAGTTGCCCTTCTCCAGCAACTCAGCGAGGCCCGCACCGTCGGCCATACGCCGTCCGAAGTAGATGCCAAAGATCCCCTGGACCGTTCCGACTCCGCCCAGAATCCAGGGAATCCAGCGCATCAGGCCCGTGAGCGTCATCTCCGCACGCTGGCTGGACGTCAGGGTCAACTGGTGAGTTCGAATCCCGTTTCCGCCCGTGACGAGCGGAGTCCAGGCCGCGGAAGCTGCGACGGAGTCGTCGCGAAACGCTTTGGGAACCTGCGAATTCATGTCGTCCTCAATTCAAGAGATGCGGGATCAGGCTGGCGTAACGGTTCCGTCGGACACCGGATCAGGCACGTCCGGCCCGTTTGACGCTATGAGACGGTACCGGGATACTCCAACCCGACGTGACTGAAAGACGGAATTCACCGGACCAGACTATGCAGATTCGACCACTTCGGCCGCTCGCAGCGTGCCTCCTTAGCCTGAGTTCCCTCTGGCTAACCGCCGTCACAGCGTACGCAATTGATCGCCCCAACGTGATCATTGTCTACACAGACGATCAGGGATCGGTCGACGCGAACTGCTATGGAGCGAAGGACCTGATTACTCCAGCGATCGATAGTCTGGCATCGCGCGGCGTTCGATTCACACAGTTCTACGCGGCGGCCCCGGTCTGTTCGCCGTCACGAGCCGCGCTGATGACGGGTCGAGTCCCGCAGCGAGCTGGCGTTCCTGGTAACGTCTCGTCCCGACCCGGTAACAGCGGCATGCCGACCGAACAGCTCACCATTGCCGAACTGCTGAAAGGGGCTGGCTACGCGACCGGTCACGTTGGCAAGTGGCACCTGGGCTACACGCCGGAGACGATGCCGAACGGCCAGGGGTACGACTTTTCGTTCGGACACATGGGCGGCTGCATCGATAACTGGTCGCACTTTTTCTACTGGAACGGTCCCAACCGACACGACCTGTGGCTCAATGGGGACCACATCTGGCGCGACGGCGAGTTCTTCCCCGATCAGATGGTCGAGCATGGCCACGCCTTCATCGAGGCCCACAAAGACAAACCGTTCTTCATGTACTGGGCGATCAATCTGCCGCACTATCCGCTGCAGGGCACGGACAAATGGCGAAAGAAGTACGAGCACTTGCCGGCTCCGCGGCGGATGTACAATGCGTTCGTTTCGACCATGGACGAGTCGATCGGACGGCTGCTGGCCAAACTCGATGAAGAGAATCTGCGAGACAACACGATTGTCATCTTCCAGTCGGATCACGGTCACTCTCATGAGGAACGGACATTCGGCGGTGGTGGCAGTGCCGGACCATACCGCGGTGCCAAGTTCAGTCTGTTCGAGGGCGGTATTCGCGTGCCGGCAATCATCTCATGGCCGGGACACATTCCTGAAGGCGAAGTGCGGCACCAAATGGGGACCGCCTGCGACTGGTATCCGACGGTTGCACATTTCTGCGGCGTCGAATTGCCCGAGCGAAAACTCGATGGAAAGAGTCTGGCCGAAGTCATCGCGAGCGATGACGCAACCAGTCCGCATCAGGTCTTCCACTGGCAGTCGGGAGGCGGGCGGACACCGCAGTGGGCTGTCCGCGACGGAGACTGGAAGTTGATCGGCAACCCACGCGACACCAGTAACAAAGCTCCGATCGGCAAGAATGATCAATTGTTTCTGGTGAATCTGGGCGAGGACGTCAGCGAGATGAAAAACCTGGCGGGCGCGAACGCCGGTGTCGTCGAGCGATTGAAGAAGCTGCACGAGGACTGGTCGGCGGAAGTGTCGAAGTAGTTGCGTTGGCCCGGTGTCGAAGGACCAGACGTCGACACTGGTCCCGTCGATGGAATGTTAATTGCGAATCCGTTTCCCGGTTGAGTCACTGTTTTCGAAGAGCTACGGAGTCACATGACATGTCTGATCACGCATCCCGCCTTGCTGCCATCCAGGACAAGGTCGACGCCAGCGAGCGGCTGACGTTTGACGACGGCCTGTTCCTGGACGAGCACGCAGACGTGCTCACGCTGGGCCGCATGGCGAACGCGGTGCGCGAGCGGAAGAACGGCAACCTGGCGTTCTACAACACCAACGTGCATCTGAATCCGACGAACGTCTGTGTTTACCGCTGCGTCTTCTGCGCGTTCCGATCCGACCTGAAGGCGGAGAAAGCCTACACGTTTACGGATGACATGATCCGCGAGCGCGTGCTCGAAGCGCAGGCCAACGGAGCCACTGAGATTCACGTGGTCGGTGGGTTACACCATCAGAAGCCGTTCGAGTGGTACGTCAATGTTGTCCGCGTCATTCACGAGACATGGCCCGAGTTGCACATCAAGGCCTGGACCGGCGTCGAAATCAACTGGTTTCGGCATATCACCAAAAAGCCATACCGATGGATTTTCGAGCAGTTGATCGATGCGGGACTCGGCAGCATGCCCGGCGGCGGGGCCGAGATCTTTGACGAAGAAGTTCGCGAGCAGATCTGCGAGCACAAAGCCGATTCCCAGTCATGGCTGGATATCCACCGCGAAGCTCACGAACTCGGACTGCGGACCAATGCGACAATGCTTTATGGGCACGTCGAAGAAGCCCGTCACCGCATGGACCACTTATGTCGGCTGCGCGAACTGCAGGATGACACCGGCGGATTCCAGACATTCATCCCGCTGGCGTTTCACCCGGAAAACACCGGCCTGGACCACCTGCCGAAACCAAGTGGTCTGATGGACCTGAAGATGATCGCGCTGTCGCGATTGATGCTGGACAACTTCGACCACATCAAGGCCTACTGGATCATGCTTGGTGAAAAGACCGCGCAAACCGCATTGAGTTTCGGGGCCGACGATCTGGACGGCACCGTCGTCCACGAACTGATCTATCACGACGCCGGTGCAGAGACTCCCGAAGGCCTGACCGTGCCTGAACTGCACGCACTGATCCGCGAAGCCGGGCGAGAGCCGGTGGAACGTGATACGCTTTATCGTCGTGTTATCCGGGATGGAGCGGACTGGTCCATCGGCGAGCCGATCGAACCATTGGCCGTCGCTTCGGTATAAGGACTCGCTGTCCCTCAAGAACTGTTCACACAAGGATTTTACCCATGCGGTTCTCCCTCCCCACAATTGCATTGCTGATGCTGCTGACGTCTGTCGCTACCGCGGACGAAAAACCGGAAGCGAAAGACAAGCCGAAGAAAGAAACCAAGGTCAAGACGGTTAAGGTCGAGGTCAAAGGCGGACTGGTGATCAATGTCCCCGAGACCTGGAAAAAGGAAAAACCGGCGTCGACACTCCGACTGGCTCAGTTTGTGATCCCGCAGGCCGAAGGCGATAAAGAAGCTGGCGAACTGGCTTTGTTCAACTTTGGTTTCGGGGGTGGCGTTAAAGCAAACATCGACCGCTGGATCAAGCAGTTCCATGCTGATGACCGCAAGACGAAAGTCACCCGCGGCGAATTGAAAGCGGGCAAGTACTACTTCGTCGAATTGAGCGGTACGTTCAACAAGTCGATCGGCCCGCCGATTCAGCGTCGCACCGAGCCGAGAGAGGGTTACCGGATGCTGGGCGTGATTCTGGGTATTGAAGAAAAGGGCGTGTACTTCTTCAAAATGACCGGCCCGGACAAGACGGTCGCGAAGGAAGGCACAACGCTGCGAGCCAGCTTCGGCGCCGACGGCGAAAAAGAGGAAGACGTTGAGCTGGAAGAGCTCAAGTAGTCTCGATCGGACCATCAACAACTCGTTCCAAAGCTCGTTCGGCGCGGGTCTCTGACCCCGCCGCAATCGCGACCGAAGGTCTCCGTCCGCACCGAAGTCTCAACCAGTTGTTCCAGGAGGGAGACCTTCGGTCCGTGCAACGGCGGGGTCGGGAGACCCGCGCCGAGCACGCCCTGTGCCGCATCTTCAGTCGGCCGGAACTGATCGTGACTCGTTTTGGAGACCTGCGCTAGAATCGCGGCTCTTTCCGAGTCAACCTGGATTTGCGGAGCTCTGCGATGTCGATGCGCTTCCTGGCGGTCTCCACCTTCGCCATGACATTATGTGTGTCTGATTATGCCCATTCTCAGACGCCGACGCCCGAATTTGCTCTGCAGTACCGACCTGCTCAGCCGGATGTCGAGTATGACAGTCCGGCGGCGGCGGATGTCAAACGCTGCCGGGTGGACCTGGAACGGTCCGCCGGAGTGTCCGGGTTCGCGGTCTTCGCTCCCGACGGGCAGATCCTGCGGCGATACGTCGACACAAACAAGGACCGCTACATTGACCAGTGGCGCTACTACCACATGGGGATTGAGGTCTATCGGGATGTTGATTCGAACTTCAACAACAAGATCGACCAGTCGCGCTGGCTGAACACCGGCGGTTCGCGCTGGGGTACTGATGCGAACGAAGACGGCAAGATCGACAACTGGAAGCAGTTGTCGGCCGAAGAAGCTTCGCAGGTCGCGATCACTGCCATGGCGAAGGCCGACGCCCGACTGCTGTCGACCGTGCTGATCAATCGCGACGACCTGAAGGCATTGGGTCTGAACCAGAAGCTGACGACCGAATTGCTGGAATCCGTCAAGTCGCCCGAAGCGAAGATGCGAGAATTCCTCGGTGTGTCCCGCGCCCTGACTAACCAGTCGAAGTGGAATCGTTTCGACGCTCGATTGCCCGGAACGATTCCGGCCGATGACGGGAAAGCCGCCGTCGATCTGATGGTCTACGAAGGGGCGATGGCCATTGTCGAGACCGGCGGAAAACATGGGTTTGTGCAGCTCGGCGAGATGGTCAGAGTTGGAGAGGTCTGGAAACTGACGCAGGTGCCCAGGCCGATGGTGGGTAATACGATCGAGGTGGCGGGCGGCATCCTGATGCGACCCGAGGCCTTGACGGGGCAGGCTGCGCCGCAAGCGCTCTCGGACAAAATGCAGAGTCTGATCCGGCAGTTGCAGACACTCGACGAAAAGCCGCCGGCTGCGGACGCCCCGCCAGCACTCGTGCTGCGCCACATTCAGCAGCGCAATGTGATTCTGGAACAGATCGTCGTGGAGGCGTCGCCCGAAGACTACGACACGTGGGTGCGTCAGCTGGTGAACGGGCTGGCTTCAGGTATGCAGGCTGGTGACAGCCGCGCCGGCGTGCGCATGGGTCAGGTCCGGCAGATTCTGAAACAGCGAACCGGTGCCAGCAGCAAGGAACTGGTCGCGTATGCCGAGTACCGCCAACTGCTGTCAGGCTACAGCGTCAATCTAAGGACAGCGAAGAGTCAGGAGGATCAGCAGAAGATTCAGGAAAGGTGGCTGGCTGATTTGAGAGTCTTCGTCGACGACTACCCGCAAGCGGAAGACACGGCCGACGCAATGCTGCAACTGGCCATGAATGCCGAATTCAGCGGCAAGGCCAACGAGGCTCGGCAGTGGTACACGAACCTTAAGCAGAAGCACGGTGAGAATCCGGCGGGCATCCGGGCGTCGGGTGCTCTGAAACGCATCGATTTGAAAGGCAAATCCCTGAAGCTGGTCGGACCAGCGCCGAACGGTCGGCAGGTGGATGTCAGCGGACTGCGGGGCAAAGTCGTGCTGGTGGTGTTCTGGGCTTCGTGGTCGCCGCCGTTCGTCCAGGAGGTGCCCGTCCTGCGCGCCATGTATGAACAGTACGTAGACCGCGGCTTCGAGATCGTGGGCATCAATCTTGATGGACAGACATCCGACCTGACGGGCTTCACGAAGCAGAACCGCATCACATGGCCCAACATCCATCAGCCCGGCGGCCTCGATGCGCCGCTGGCTCAGGAGTACGGCATCCTGTCCGTGCCGACGATGTTCCTCCTCGACCGCACCGGTCGTGTGATTTCCAACAACGTGACAGTCAACGATCTGAAGGAGCGGCTCGTAGAGACATTTAAGACTGCGAGTACGGGCAACTGACGGGAGATGTCGGACACAGTACGGACCGCCATTCTTCGTTCGGCGCGGGTCTCTGACCCCGTCGCGGCCGCGACCGAAGGTCTCCATCCGTGTCGAAGTCTCCAGAAGTCTCCAGAAGTCTCCAACAGTTATTCCCGGAGGGAGACCTTCGGTCGGTGCAACGGCGGGGTCGGGAGACCCGCGCCGAACACATGCACTCGAAGAGTTCGTTTCAACGTGACTGCCAGGGGATTGCCCGATGTGCGGAATTGCCGGCGTCGCCTGGTATCAGCCTGATCGTCTGCCGGAATTCAACGAATTTCGCGGCATGGTCGACGTGTTGAGCCATCGTGGTCCGGATGACTCGGGTTTCTTTCACTCGCAGCCTGGATGCGGGCTGCTCTCGCCGCAGTTCTCCTCATCAGGCGAAACGCCACCCAACTGGCCGAACGGAATTCCGTCCCCGACAGGCGTGATGCTGGGCCACCGCCGATTGTCGATCATCGACCTGTCCGGCGGACGTCAGCCGATCGGAAATGAAGACGGCTCGATTCAGGTCATTCTCAATGGCGAAATCTACAACTACCGCGAACTGGCGGCCGAACTGAAGAGCCGCGGGCATCAACTGGCGACGTCCAGCGATACCGAAGTCATCGTGCACCTCTATGAAGAGTACGGTGATGATTGCGTGCAGCGGCTGCGCGGGATGTTCGCGTTTTCTTTGTGGGACAACCGACGGCAAAGACTGCTGCTGGCTCGCGACAGGCTTGGTCAGAAACCAATGTTCTACCGTCATGCCGCTGGCCGGCTGGATTTCGGCAGTGAGCTGAAGTCGCTGCTGCAACTGCGCGACGCTCCGCGTGAGATCGACCCGGTGTCGGTGCATCTTTATCTGACGTACCAGTACGTGCCGCATCCCGGCTCAATCCTGCGGGGATACGCGAAGCTGCCACCCGCCAGCGTGGCGACGTTCGTAGACGGGCAACTCGAAGTACGTCGCTACTGGCGACCACCATACGAGCCAGGTGTCACGGCCGGCATCGCGCTCACGGACCAATGGGAGGGCGAGGCTCCTGCCGAGCCGGTGTCCGAACACGAACAACGTGCACAACTGAGAGAAACACTGACAGAGGCCGTTCGCCTGCGCATGCGGAGTGACGTTCCGCTGGGCGCGTTTCTGTCGGGCGGAGTCGACTCGACCATCATCGCCGGGCTGATGCAGGAAATCTCGGAGCAGCCGGTTCACACGTTTTCGATCGGCTTCCCGATCGCGAAGTTCGACGAGACGTCTTACGCCCGCCAGGCATCAGAACACCTGGGCACGATCCATCACGAGCGCATGGTCGAACCATCGGCCCTCAGTATCCTGCCGAAGCTCATCTGGCATTACGACGAGCCGTTCTCGGACAGCTCAGCGATTCCGACGATGTACCTGTCCGAGATGACGCGCGAGTTTGTCACGGTCTCACTATCCGGTGACGGCGGCGACGAACTGTTCGCCGGATACGATCGCTACAAAGCCGTGCGCATCGCCGCACTGCTCGATCGTCTGCCGGGGCCACTGAAGAAAGTGCTCACCAGCAGAATCTGGCAGAAGCTGCCCGCGTCGACCGAGCAGCGCACGTTGCGGCGTCGGCTTAAACGGCTGCTCGAAGCTTACGGTCATCCACCGCAGCGGCGTTACCTGCGCTGGGTCAGCATCTTCGACGAGGATCGTCGCCAGCAGCTTCTGGACGCGCAGTTTCTCGACCGGCTGGACGGACATGACTCGGCCGAATTCCTGGTCGATGCCTACAGCGAATGCCCGTCGCGCGACTTCGTCACCCAGACGACCTGCACGGACCTGTTGACGTATCTGCCATGCGACATCCTCACGAAGGTCGACATTGCCAGCATGGCGTACAGCCTGGAAGCCCGCAGTCCGTTTCTTGATCACCACGTGGCCGAACTGGCCGCGCGTCTGCCCATCAAGTCGAAACTCCGTGGGAGACAGGGCAAACGCATTCTGATCGAGACGTTCAGCGACCTGCTCCCCGTCGATATTCAGACGCGGCCCAAAATGGGTTTCGGTGTGCCGCTTGATCACTGGTTCCGCAACGAATTGAAGCCATTGCTGCACGACGTGCTGCTCGACGACACGTCGCTGAATCGCGGCTGGTTCCGACCCGAGGGAGTGCGACAGCTCATCGAAGAACACACCCGATCAGAATGGGATCACAGTTACCGTCTGTGGAATCTGCTCGTCTTCGAACTCTGGCAGCGCACCTTTCTTGATTCGGCGACAGTCCCGACCGGGCCTGCGATCTGACGCATTGGCCGCGGCATTAACGGGGTCTTTCGTCAGTTGGTCCGTTCTGCCCTTACTCCGGCGAGCCGCCGATCGAACTGAAATGGTCTCGGTTCGAGGATCTCAACCGAACCTGTGTCCGCGTGACCTGGATTCAGCAGGTAGTTGATTTCGTGTTCCATGATGGCGCTCGGCACACACAGCAAAGCAGAGGTCCCCATCCTGACCCATGAATCTCCGACGGCCCGCGTCGTTTCCGGAGGTGGAGAGTCCCGCCAGTTGTCTGGCAGGTCGTCGGGAGAAACGTCGGTCACCAGCGACTCATCAAATCGGACTTCGACCAGCAGGTAATGATCCAGAATCTGGTGGTTGTCGAGGTGCACGAGCATCTCGAGCGCGGCCAGAGAAGCGTTCCCGGCAAGGTACACGAGGCTCGTGCCCGGGCTGTTCCATCGGCCTCCATACAGGCGGGCACCGTCACCGGTGAATGCTGAGTCACGCTGCCGGCGCTTGATGATGCGCCAGGCCGAAACGATCACGAGAACACTCCGTGTTCGAGCCGACCGATCAGATTCTCAACTTCGCGCGCCCCGATCTCAGTCTCAGCCAGTTGCAACGGAGTATCACCGTGTAATGCAGCATTCGGCGTTTCGAGCCAGCCGCGTGCCGCGTCGGTGTTCCCTTCGAACAATTCGACGGCCTGCTCGAAGAGAAACGTCAGGCGCAGCAATCGCTCAGACTCCGCAGGCTTCAACCGCCCTGAATCCCGTCGCCGCGACATTGTTCGCAGAGGAATACCGGTCACCCGCGCAACGTCCGTCAGACTAAGCCCGCTTTTTGCACGCAGTCTCTCAACCGCGTGATAAGGCAAACCCGCCGCAATTCTCCCCAGAAGATGCTGCAGGTTATTCGATCGCAATCCGACGGTGTGTCCCCGTATTGGCGCGCGTTCGGTGTGGGTATCTGCCTGTGGGGCACTCATGAGCCCGTCTCCTGACTGGTAAAGCCATTTGTCCAATCATACGAGCCATTTGGCCTCACGCAACCTGATCTCAGGAATCGCCTGTGCCAACTGCGTATGAGATTGCCGCAGAACAATCCGACGTCAGGCCATGTTGACTCCGCCGCAGATGTTGTAGGCCTGACCGGTGATCATGCGGGCGGCGTCGCTGGCGAGGTAAACTGCCATGGGAGCGATGTCTTCTGGCACCAGTCGTCCGCCGATGGGTGTCAGTCCCTGCTCGTGCTCGGACAGATCGCGGCCCAGTCGCTCGGCGTCGTACTCAATGCGCAGGTCATTCATGCGTGTCTTCACTGGGCCGGGGTTGATGCAGTTGACTGTCACTCCCTGGGACGCCACCTCCAGTGCGATGGTCCGCATCAGGCCGATGACTCCGTGTTTACTGGCAGTGTAGGCACTGGCATGCAACGCGGGACGACGGCCGTTGATCGATGCGACTGTGATGACGCGGCCCCAACCCTGCTCCAGCATGTGCGGCAAAGCCTGTTTCGTCAGCAGATACGGAACGGTCAGATTCACTTCGATCGACAGGTCCCAGTATTCGTCGCGAAACTCGACGAACGGCCTTGGGTCTCCGCTGCTTCCGACGCCCGCATTGTTCACAAGGATATCGACCGGGCCGGCTTGTGCGGCAGCTTGTTCAAGCAACTGTCGCGTCTGATTCCGATCCGAAAGATCAACCCGCAGCGCGGTTGCTTTGCCGCCTGTCTGTGTGATTTCCTCGACCAGTGACTGCAGTTCCCCGTCGGTCCGCGCGGCCGCCACGACGTTTGCTCCCTCGGCAGCCAGCGCCTGGGCAATGGCCCGGCCAATGCCGCGCCCGGCACCGGTCACCAATGCAACTCGTCCATTCAGTCCCGTCATGGTGATACCTTTGCAGAAGCGCGACTCAGGGATGCGCATGAATCACAGGATGTTTCCGAATGCTTGCATCAACTACACGATTGGCGTCGTGTCACCCCATCGGTCGGCACTATCTGTATCTCCCAGTGCTTCCCGCAACTCGTTCAGTTCGCGTTTGAGACCCTGTCCGAACAGGGCGAAGTCTGAGCTGTGCATGATCAGGTTGCCGCCCGCCTTGGACCATTCGATCTCCTGATCCATGCCGGTCCAGAAGTGGATGCCTGCTCCCACGCCGTGTTCACGCGCCTTGCTGAAGATTGTTCGGACAGCTTCGTCGAACATTGGATGCGTGTACTGCTCGGGGATCCCCAGGCTGCAGGACAGGTCGTGCGGGCCGATGAGAACTGAGTCCAGTCCGCCGACTGACAGGATGTCGTCCAGATTCTCGATCGCCGGCACACTTTCGATGTTTGCAATCAGGATCGTGTCGGCATTCCGGTCCGCCAGATATGTCCGCAGTTCCGGCTCCAGCGAATCCGCGTCCGCGACGGCGCGAGCCAGGCGATCACCTTTGAGCGGCCGGTAGCGGGCCACTCCGGTCAACTCGCGCACCTGATCGGCCGACTCAATGTACGGAGCAATAATCCCCGCCGCTCCGCCGTCGAGTACTTTGGCCGCTTCGTAGGGATCGGGACTCGGGATACGTACCACTGGGGGCACATCAACCGCCGCATACGCTCGACAGGTCCACGCCAATGTCTGGCGGTCGGCCGGCGTGTGCTCCGAATCGATGAACACGAAATCGGCGCCCGCACCGCTGAGCGCGTTGGCCCACAGCGGTGAGACGGCGACAACCGCCGTGGAGTAAACGAGTCGACCTTCACGCAGTGAGGCTCGAATTTCGCGACCGGTCATGAGTGTGTCCTTTGGATGTTGGGTTCGTGCATCAGCGGGTGAATCGCGTCGGTGTGGTTGAGTTCGTATGGTGCGGATTGGAATTGGTTGGTGGCGAGCAGACGACTGCGTTTTCCTATGCCGGCCCCCTCATCCGGCCTTCGGCCACCTTCTCCCCCCGAGGGGAGAAGGGACAGGTCTGATGAGGTGATCTATGCGAAAGGCGATCATAGAGCCCATGACTTCTGATGCGAATTCACCGGACGTGACGTCACCGCCATCCATTTCAACGGCAGGCCGCTACCTGATTGTCGTGGTCGCGTTTCTTGGTTGGGCGTTTGCCGGCGTGCATATGTCGATTGTCTCGATCGTCATGCGTGTGGCCGTCGCCGACCTGCTGCCGACGGGTACCCAGGAAGGTGTCATCGGTCAGTGGTTTGGCTGGCTGGTGTGCGCCTTTCTCTTTGGTGCCGCGACCGGCGGTTACATCTTCGGACTTGTTGGCGACCGCGTCGGTCGGGCTCGGGCCATGGCTGCGAGCATCCTGTGTTATTCAGTGTTTTCCGGCCTGACGTACTTCTCGACCAGCGCCGAAATGCTGCTGGTGTTGCGGTTCCTCACGTGCATGGGCATTGGCGGCATGTGGCCCAACGGCATCGCCCTGATCGGTGAGGCATGGCCCAATGTCTCGCGTCCCATTCTGGCGGGAGTCATGGGTACGGCAGCCAATGTCGGCATCCTGTGCTTCGCGATTCTGACGACGTATCGCTTTGTGACCGGTGACGACTGGAGGTGGACGTTGCTGGTCGGCGCATCGCCTGTCCTGCTTGGTCTTCTGGCGTTGTTCTGTGTACCCGAGTCGCCGAAATGGCTCGCTTTGCGGGACGGCACTGACGCTGCCGATGCGGCCCCAAAGGTTGGCTTCGGCGAGATCTTCAAACCGCCGATCCTGAAGACAACGATCGTTGGGATTCTGCTCGGCACGATTCCGTTGTTCGGTGGCTGGGGGGTGAGCAACTGGGCTCAGGCATGGGCCAGCGAAGTGGGAGATCGTCAGACGGCTGCCGCGGATGCGAATGCAGGTTCTCCGGGACCACCGGGGACGGACGCTGAAAAGCCGAAGTCTGACCCCGGTCTGAAGTCACGAGGCGCTATCGCTCGATCGTTGACCGGTTCCATCACCAGTCTGTTGGGCGGAGCCATCGCCGCGATGGTCGGACGGAAACTGAGCTACGGCGTTCTTTGCGCGTGTGCTCTGGCCTGCACACAGTTCCTGTTCCGAATTGACGACCCTGCCAGCAAGGAAGCGTTCTTCTCGCTGAACCTCGGCTTTGTCGCCTGGGAACCGAGTGAGTTCATTTTCTGGATGGCCTCGCTGGGGTTCTTCAGTGGATTCTTCTTTGGCTGGCTGCCGCTGTGTTTGCCCGAACTGTTTCCCACGCGGGTCCGAGCGACCGGAGCCGGCGTGAGTTTCAACTGGGGCCGCATTCTGACGGGCATCGGCGTGCTGGTTTCGGCGGCGGCGTTGCGCAAGACATTCGAGGGCCAATATGCCGACGTCGGTCAGATCACCGGGTTCATCTACGCCGTGGGCATCGTCGTCATCCTGCTGGCGCCGGACACGTCCGGGAAAGAACTCGAGGATTGATCCGGAACGCGTCTCGCATTCAGCCGGTGATTCGAGCACGTCGGACCGGTCACGCTGTGGCAGTCCTGTCGATCACATGTCAGGGAGAACATCATGCTCGCGCTCGTCTTGAGGTCGTTGACGATCTGTCTCGTTCTGGTCTCTGCTGTTGTGCAACTGGCAGTGACCTGCCGTGCGGATGAAGACGGCCTGCGAAAAGCCGTGACGCTATACGCATCCTTCGACAGTTCGTTGCAGGCCGACTTCAGCCGCGGCGCCGCACGGTTGCGGACACGGTCTGACGATCCGCAGAAGAAGGGCGAGACCATCTTCAAAGATGGCTATCCGGCCCATGCATTCCGAGTCTCAGCGGATGGTCGGGTATCGGGGGCACTGGAAGCCATTGAGGTGCTGCCCAACCGCGGACGAATCTTCTATCCGGCCGCGTCCAACCTCGCGTATTCCAAAGACGGCTGGGACGGGGCCGTGTCGTTCTGGCTGCAGACCAATCCGGACACCATGTTGCGTACGCGTTTCTGCGATCCGATTCAGATCACTCATCGCGGTGCTCACAACGGCGGACTTTGGATCGACTTTCCGGATTCGAAACCACGATCGATGCGGCTTGGTGCGTTTCGCGCCCTCGCTGATGGCGAGAAAGCGATCAAGGAGTCGGACCCGCAAGCTCCGCTGGTGCGCATCCCGAAGATTGGCTTTCAGGAAAACGAGTGGCATCACATCGCCTTTACCTGGAGCCACTTCGACAGCGGGAAACCCAACAGTCACGCGTCGCTTTACATTGACGGTGAATTGGTTGGCGAGTTGACCAATCGCGACATCGCCATGCGGTGGGACATGCAGCAGGCTGGAATCTATGTCGCCGTCAGCCTGATCGGGAAAATGGACGAACTGGCTGTCTTCGACCGATCGTTGTCCGCTTCAGAAGTCGGCCAGTTACACGACAAACCGGCGCTGCTGCAGCGAGTCAAGCAGCGGTAAACTTGGATTGAGCGTGACTGCGGCCTGTCGCCGGAATCTGAAGCGGCTGCCGCGTTCACGGAATTCGACTCCCGATAGCTGCCGGTTTGATCCGCCGGGGGACGCTGGAGGCGACAACGCTCGGCCAGCTTCAGATTTTTCAAACTCCCCGTGAACCAGCGCAGATTGCTTCGTCAAAGCGAATAAGTGGGGTAAGGATTGTGCTTGCCGTCGATCCACAGGGTCATCGCAAGCTGGAAGCTTACGCCACTGGATCGCTTGAATTCCGCCGCACCCGGCCGGGTCTGGCGACCACTGTCGGACAGTTGATCTGTCCGTCACTTTGCCGGGTCGCGAAGTTTGGCGATGAGACCCGAGAAACTCATCTTCTGCCAGAACGGAAAATCGAGATAATCCGTTCAGAATCGCCTTGTTCGGCTATTCCGTCTGGTGCTGAGTCGGAGACTTGAGGCCAACGGTATCATTCCATTTGCAAAGGACTCTGCATGTCCACGGAAATTAAAATGCCCGAGAAAGACAACTTCGTCGAAACCGCTCTGAAACTCAGTGGCAAGAGCGATGAGGAAGCTCGCAAGACGGGGGCGATCGACCGCGCCGATGAGCAGGTCGAGGAACTCTTCGCCGAGAAATATCGCACTGAGGGCAGCCCTGCTCATAAAGCCGTGTGGGGCGATTCGTTTCCGCTCGAACAGTTCATCTCGAACCCGACGCCGACACCACCCGAGTGCGATCAGGTCATGGAGAAGTCCATCGACGTGATCAAGGCGCACCACGAGAACGGAACGATCTACAGCGACAAAGGCAAGATGTCTGACTCCGTCCTGTCGGCACTCGGAGAAGCCGGCTACTGGGGCCTGCTGGTCGAAAAAGAATACGGTGGCAGCGGGGCCCCGTTCTCTGCGTTCGCCAAATTCCTGACTCGCGTTTCGACGCTTGAGCCGACCATTTCCGGCACGGCGTCTGTGCACGGCTGCATCGGAGCCGTCGATCCTCTGCAGGCGTTCGGTTCGCCCGAACAGAAGCAGGCGTTTCTGCCGAAGCTGGCTGCCGGTCAGCGTCTGTCCGCTTTTGCGTTGACCGAACCAGGCGCCGGATCTGACCTCACCGCCCTGAAGACCGAAGCGAAGCTTGATGGCGACGAGTACGTCATCAACGGCGAAAAGCTGTTTATCACGAACGCGATTCACGGCCGTACGATCGCTGTTGTGTGCCTGGTCGATGGCAAGCCATCCGTCGTTCTGGCCGACCTGCCAGATCAGGATACGGAGCAGTTCCAGGTTGTTCCGTACGGGATTTACGCGTTGCGTCGTTCCTGGAACAACGGACTGAAATTCAACAACTTCCGCGTGCCTGCAAATAACCGCCTGGTTCCTGCGCAGGGCGATGGTCTGACGATCGCCTATCACGGGCTGAATCGCGGTCGCGTCGCTTTATGTGCCGGAGCTGCCGGAACGATGCGCGGGATGCTGGCCAACATTCTGCCGTGGGCTCGATACCGCAATACCTATGGTGCGACGATCGACACACGCGAACTTGTGCAGCGTCGCGTCGGTCGCATGGCTGGCCTGATTGTCGCGGCTGATGCGCTCACCGACTGGTGTGGCTGGCTGCTGGACGAAGGCTACCGCGGTGAAATGGAATGCATCGTCGCGAAGATCTTCGGCAGCGAATCTCAGAAGGAAGCCGCGATTGAGCTGTTTATGAAAACGCACGGTGGCCGATCGTTCCTCGAAGGTCACCTCTTCGGGGACAACGTGCACGACTTCCTGGCTCCCTGCATCTACGAGGGTGAAGGCGAGATGCTGGGGATGGCGTTCTTCAAATCGCTGGTCAAAGTGCATGGCACGAAGTTCTTCGAGCCGATCGGCAAGGCCCTGGCCGCGAAAGGCATTAAGACGCCCAATCCGCTGAATCCGTCGCACGCAATGGCACTGATGGGACCGTCGCTGCCGTACTTCAGCTGGAAGCTGAAGCAGATGATCGGTGGAGCCCAGCGGGCTGCGATTCGTCTGTCGGATCAGAAGCTGTCGGCTCACGCACAGTTCGCGGCCGATCATCTGCAGAAGTCGCGTCTGACCGTCGACAAGCTGATGTTCAAGTACAAGCTGACGCTGGCCGACCGGCAGTGTTCGATGGCGCATCTGTCACAGCAGATTCAGGACAGCATCGTCATGCTGGTCACGGCGTTGTACGCCTCACGACAGGACGACGAACTTGTTCGCGAAGCCGCCAACACGTTTTGCAAGGAACAGAAACAGAAGGCCCTCGGAAAACTTCCCTCGACCGAGAATTTCCGGGCTACGACGAAACTCGGAGAAAAAATCGCCAACGGTGGTTTCTCCGCTATAACCGGCCTTGAGGAACTGGAGATTCTGCAGCAGTACGACTGAGTTCACTCCACTTCGAGGATACATCAAATGTCAGATACTGAAGGTCCATTGGGCGGCTTTGCGAGTCAGTTTGCCGGTCCGGCCGAAAAGCTTCGACAGGAAATTGAACGCATGGTCGAACGCGTACGCGACCAGGGCGACAAGGCTCTGGACGTTGTCGGACTGAGCGGTTTGACTGGCTGGTCGCCACCGGTCGACATCATCGAAACGCCGGAAGAGGTTGTCGTTCTGATGGATGTTCCGGGTCTTTCCGGCGATTCGCTGAACGTTGAGATCGCCGGCAACATGCTGACGCTGTCCGGTGCTCGCCCGAAGGCCGAGCCCGCATCCGGCACAATCGTGCATGCCGTTCAACGTCCTTCTGGTGAGTTTGTACGGTCAGTGCCCATGCCCATCCCGGTGAATCACGAACAGATCTGCGCTGACATCAGTGATGGCGTCCTGACCGTGCGGCTGTCCCGAGCCGAGCACGCCAAAACGCGACAGGTTCCCGTCACTTCCAGGTCGGCTTCCGCGGACAGCAACTGATGTCATTTCCGGAACTGGAAACCGAACGTCTGCGCCTGCGGATGTTCTGCCACTCCGATACTGACGCATACGCCGACATGTGTGCCGATCCCGAGATCATGCGATTCCTTGGTGACGGTAAGCCGATGTCGAGAGACATGGCCTGGCGCAACATGGCGACCGTGATGGGCCACTGGCATCTGCGTGGCTATGGCTTCTGGGCGGTTGAAGAGAAGTCGACTGGGGAACTTGTCGGCCGGGTCGGGTGCTGGAACCCCGAGGGTTGGCCGGGCATTGAAGTCGGCTGGACCATTCTCCGGGCAGCCTGGGGACAGGGCTTCGCAGTCGAAGCCGGACGCGCTGCCATGGACTGGGCTTTTCAACAGCTCAATCTTGAATCGCTGAGCAGCGTGATTCGCACCGGCAACGATCGCTCGGTGCGTGTTGCCGAGAAGCTCGGTGAGTCCTGGGACTACACGCTGGAGCTGATGGGTTACGAGTGCCAGATCTACACGATCACACGAGAGAAGTGGGCACGCGAGAGAAGTGCAAATCCCGCCTGAATCGCACCTGTATTTCTCATCTTCCCGGTGATTTGCTGTTGGCGTAGCATCCGGCCCCTTCATTGATCCGGTCGCCTTCTGATTCACCGCCCGCCTCGACCGGTTTCCCGCGCGTGAAGCTGCCTCTCGTCACGCCCCTCTCCCCACCCACCGGGAACCAGATCATGGCTCACTCAGTTATGGCGCTGCCATGCGCCATTCTCTCGACATGCTTCCTCACCGGCTGCGTCCTTCCCACATACAGTTCCAACACGCGTTTAGCCCCTCTCGCTTCAACTTATTTTTCAAACAACCTGCCGCTTACCAACGGACCGGGTCCTCCGACACCGTTCGTGGTTTCCGAAAATCACGCAGAGGTATCAGCCGAACCCGGGACACCAGTCATCCGGGCACAACATTCATCGGAAGCCCGGCTGCAGATCTACTCCGGAGAGTTCCAGATCAGCTCGCCGGACATTGATGCCTCCGCCGAACGCTTAGTAGCTGCGGTGACAGCGCTGGGTGGGTACCTGCAGTCACGTTCGAACGTGAGCGTCACCGTTCGAGTCCCATCATCCCATTTTCAGGCATTGGTGGATCAGCTCGACGAGATTGGCACCGTTGGTGAAAAGTGGATTAAGACGGATGACGTCACCGATCAGTATCAGGATCTGGGTTTGCGATTGAGTGTCCTCGACGCATCCCGTCAACGATTGCTGCAGTTGGTGGAGCGTGCTGCCAACGTTGACGAACTGTTAAAGCTCGAAGAGCAACTGAGCAAAGTCACGCTGGAGATCGAGTCACTCAAAGGGAACCTGAAAAAACTGGATAGCCAGATCACCTACTCAACGGTCAAGGTGCAATTTAAGAGAAGGTCATTCGCAGGCCTGAACCACACGAGTCCCTTCGCGTGGATCAACCGGCTGGGTCCCGAGCACGTGTTGAGTGGATTTCAAATGGAGGCGGACATCGGGAAAGCTGCAATCGTCAGCAAATGGTTCACCGGCAGGAAGCCCGTCGACGTCCCGGACGGATTTGTGTTGTTGAAATCGAGTCGCGACGAACTGCAGGCGATTTCACCAGACGATGCTCGCGTCTGGTACCGCGAATTTGATGTGTCCAATGATGCCAGCCTGGACTTCTGGACGAAGGCTGTGCGGACACACTTGGTCGAGCATCAGGGTTGCCGGCTGGTCGATGAATCCGAAGTCAGTGCCGAAAACACCATGTTCAAACGGCGTGCCCATCAGATGCTTCTTGCAGCCAGTTCCGACCGCGGGCCGTTGCTCCATCTGTTAACGATTTCGGTGAAACCCAGGACGCTGCGGCCTGGCCACAATACAGTTCAGATCACAGAGTTCACCGCTCCGCCAGAACTGTATGAAGAATATCGTGGCGCGGTGGGACTGGCCTCCGACTTTCCGATTGCCGTACGGGTTCAAATTGAAGAAACCGGACCGATGCTGCTCAGTACGCATCCGTAAACACCGCCAGCGTGAATTCAATCAAGGGAACTCATGGCCGCACCACAAGACTCGACCGAACTTTCCGCTGAGCCGTTTCGCAAGCAGTTTGCGTCGCTGAGTCGAGTCTACTGGATCGCGAACTGGATGGAGCTGGTCGAGAGGTTTGCCTATTACGGCGCGCGCGTCGTGCTGCCCGTGTTCATTGTGGCGGCGTTTCAGGAGGGCGGGCCCGAACTGACACAGATTCAAAAGGGCCAGATCTACGGCGTCTGGGCTGTCGTGCAGTCGTTCATACCGATTCTGTCCGGTGGTTTCGCCGACCGCTACGGCTACAAGATCAACATCGCGGTGTCGACGGTCCTCAAGATCATCGGCTACCTGATTATGGGCTATACCGTTCTGCTTTCTGAGATGCTGTGTGGTATGCCGCTCAGCGAAGCGCGTCCACTTGGTACCGACAGTGCCTACGGCATCTTCTTCGCGGGAGCCATGTTTCTGGCTTTCGGAACCGCCATCTTCAAACCCGGCGTGCAGGGGTTGATCGCTGCTCAGATGCCGAAGAATGCGGCCTCACTCGGATGGGGCCTGTTCTATCAGATGGTCAACGTCGGCGGATTCCTCGGACCATTGATGGCTGGCTATCTGCGCGTGCTGGAATGGGAGTACGTGTTTCTGGCCTGCTCGGCCGGGATCGCTCTCAATTTCATACCGCTCATGTTTTTCAAGGAGCCAGCGCGGCCTGAAGAAGTCACAACGACCGGTCCTGGAGTGCTGCTGTACCGCGCCGTCAAGGGACTGCTGGAACCGCGGCTGTTCTTTTTCACAATCAGCTTCGCTGGTTTCTGGCTGATGTTCTATCAATTGTTCGACATCCTCCCGAACTTCATTGACGACTGGGTCGACTCGCGCATGGTGGCGCAGTTCCTGAGCAATATCTTCGGCACCGACCTTGTACCAACCGTCAACGGCGGCAACTTGACTCAGGAGTGGATGATCAACGTCAATGCAGCGCTGATCAGCCTGCTGGCATTCGTCGTCGGTTATCTGACGGGCAAGATGCGCTCGCTGACGGCGATCATTGTGGGCATCGCCGTTTCTGCTGTCGGAATCTACGCACTCGGAATGAGCATGAGTGGCTGGTGGATCATCGGGGCCATCTGCCTGTTCTCGCTGGGTGAGATGTTGGCCAGCCCGACGAAAATGCGATACCTGGCCGGGATCGCTCCGCCGGGACGTGAAGGCCTTTACATGGGCTACGTGAATTTCACAGTGGGCATCGGCTGGTCGATCGGCAGCATCATCGCCGGGAACCTCTATCAGGAGAATGGCGACAAGACCGTTCTCGCGAAGCGTTATCTGATCGAGCAACACAACGTACCGGCAGCGGAAGTCAATGCTCTCTCAAAATTCGACGTGCTGCCCTTCTTCGAACGGACCGTCGGCGTTGATGCGTGGGAGACACGGCAGCTTCTGTGGGAGGCCTACGAGCCGTGGTCCATGTGGTTGATTTTCACAATGATCGGCGTGGCATCGATGTTCGCCATCATGGTCTATAACCGGGTTGTGACAGCGGCCGATGCGAATCCGGCACACTCATGGAATGCCAGCACAGGCAGCGGTAACACCGGCGTCCGAGCGTTTCTCATACCGATCTGCATTCTTCTGTTTGCGGCGACGGTCTACGAACCATCGCTCGCGCTTGCTTTGAACACGGCATTCTTCCTGCTGATGCTGGTCGTCTCATTCGTGGGCAACGGCGACGATGCGCAACCAGCTTGACGCCCCACTCCCTACTAGCGCGGCCTACAACCGCAACCAAAGTAGCATGGGCCCCCGGCCCGTGTTCACGCCACGCCACGGGCCGGGGGCCCATGCTACGGAGATGCGAGCAAACGGCGCGCATGACTCGATGAAAGACTCTAACCCTCTCCCCACGGGGGAGAGGGGACAAATACTGGGCGTGCGATCTTCACTGCGCGATCGCAAAGATGCGTTCGTAGGCCCGCAGGAAGATCACGCCGTCGCTGATCGCTGGCGTCGCATAGAATTGGCCAGGAAGAGTGTTCTCGGCCAGCACCTTGCCCGTGTCGTCGGCCTGCAGCACTGTGCATGTACCGGTCGAACTTTGCAGGTAGATTTTGTTGTCGCCAGCGACCAATGCGGCGTGGTACGGCCCTTTCGAGAGCCGCTTCGTGTACTTCACGTCGCCGGTTTTCACATCGACGCAGGTGACGACGCCATTGTCGGCCGCCATGAATACCAGACCGTTGAGAGCGACAGGCGTCGAGGAATCTGGTGACGATTTGGGCTGAGTCCAGACCTTGCGGCTGCTCAAGTCGCCCTTGCCATCCACTGTGTTGACTGCGATGACGCGTCCCTTACCACCACCGCCTGGGTTTCCAGACGCGGCGATTACGATGCCTTCCGGTGTCGGAACGGGCGAAGCGATGACGCGGCCGTAGGGACTGTCGATTGTCAGGCCATCGCACACCCATTCCTGTTTGCCCGTCAGCAGGTTGTAAGCGTTAACGTGATCCGAACCGGAAATCAGTAACTGGTTGCCCGCGACGATCGGTGTTGAATAGGCATCCGGGCCGTCATCTTTGGCCGGCAGCGTGCGGTCGACTTTCCACTTCTCGCTGCCCGTTGCCGCATCCAGTGCCACGATGTATGTCGCGCCCTTCGTCAGACACGAGACATACAACTGATCGCCCCACAGGCGCGGCGAAGAGCCCATACCAAACGTGATGTCGTAGACGCCGTACTCCTTGACCATGTCCTTCTTCCAGACGACGTCACCGTTTCCTGCATTCAGGCAAACCAGCAGCCCTGTCCCGAAAAATGCCCAGACACGATCGTCCTGTGCGATCGGCGATGGAGTCGCAGCATTGTGTCGGTGAGCGTACAGGTTGGCTGGACCTTTGGCGGCCAGCTTGCCTTTGCCAACGTTGATCTTCTGCCGAACGGCTCCTGTCTTTCGATCCAGCACGAGCACCCACAGCGAATCGTCTTTCGCCTGCGTGGTCAGAACGACGTACTTCTCCGTGACGGCTGGTGACGAGTTCGCGAAACCGGGCAGGTCTGTTTTCCAGAGTACGTTGTTGCTTTCCGACCATTCCGTGGGAAGGTCCGACTCGCTCGAGACGCCGCTGCCAGTCGTTCCACGAAACTGCGGCCACGTTTCGGCTGAGGCGGACTTTGTAACCAGCACGACGAAAGCGATTCCGAAGGTGAGTGTTGCGGGCAGGCGATTCAGCACGGTAATGCTCCTTGTGAGCCGGAGAGAACGAGTTCAGTCAGTGTCGGACAGGATAGGTTCGATTCTGCACGTCGGACAGTCGTCACCAGCGTTTCGCGCGAGCGTCTGGTCCTGGTGACTCGATATAAACCCGGACACACGATCGCCGACCTGCGAACAAACAACAGACTCGACATGCCGGATTCACGCAGCAACGGAACATCGCTGAGCGCCACGTCGCCCAGCCTGCTCGAACAGGTCGCGCAACGTGATCCTGACGCTTGGCGCCGACTCACCGAGCTATATGGCCCATTGATCTTTCACTGGTGCCGACGACAGGGCCTGGGTGAGCACGATGCCGCGGACGTGCTGCAGGATGTGTTCGCCTCGGTCGCCCGTGCGGTTGACGGTTTCGAACTGCGGCCGGAAGCCACCTTCCGTGGCTGGCTGTGGACGATTACCAGGAATCAAATGCGGGACTGGTTTCGACTGCGGGCTCGGCAAACACAGGCCGCCGGTGGCACGGCCGCGTGGCAGCAACTGGCTGAGGTCGCTGAGTCTCTGTCCGACAACCCGGACGAATTCACTGAGCCGTCCGAAATGAACGCTCTTTTTCGTCGCGGTCTGGAACTGGTGCGTTGCGAGTTCGAGAATCGCACCTGGCAGATTTTCTGGCAGGCGGTTGTACACGAACGTCCGACATCGGACGTAGCTGAGCAGTTCGAGATCAGTGCTAACGCCGTCCGACAGGCAAAGTCGCGTGTGCTGCGACGTCTGCGACGTGAGCTGGGCGGGGCCTGAATTTACCCGTCAGATGTCCGCCAGCGATGTTTTATGTCAATTGCAGCCAATGCCGCATCGTCGACCAACGTGTGTCGGACAGCCATTTCCGGCAGCACGTGCCATCCACCCGCTGCCTGATGTCCAATCAGACGAAATTGGCAGTTTCTGAGGATTTTCTGGCGGAACGCGATTTCGGTCCACGTTTAGAGAATCAGTGGAGCGATTCACGGAGTCAACGCGACCGCAATTCGAGGGAATCAGAGCGATGAAAACCACAAACACGCAGCCGTATCGAATTGTCGCATGGCAATGGCACTGGAAATTCTGGAGTCCCGTTCAGTGTGTCGATCAACGTCTCAAGTTTGGTCCGTACGCAACGATGAGCCAGCCCGGAAGTGATGTCGTCATCCGTGACACGCCCTCGCAGGTGGCCATGAAACAGCGACTAGGCGTGATTGAGTAGGACCGGTTCGGTTTGCAGCACGCAGCGATGTTCTGTCGTCAATCTGCAGAGTCGTCACTCGCGATTGCGGCGATAGACCTCGACCAGCAGTTCATCAATCGATTTGGCTTTCGGTTTCGATTTGATTGCGGCTTCAATTTTGTCGCGGGCTTCCGCGGGTGAATGCCCGAGGCTGATCAGTGCCTGATACGCGTCTTCCGCCACCGATGGCCGCGCCGCCTGGTCGGGAAACTCGTGACCAACCATCAGCGCGAACTTCGCCATCTTGCGACGGAGTTTGGCAACGATTCGCTCCGCCATGGCCGGCCCGACTCCGGGCAGTGTGCTCAGCAGTTTGACATCCTGCTCCTCGATCGCCGTTGCAACTTCACGCACGGGACGCACCATCGCTCGCAGTGCCTTTTTGACGCCGACGCCGTCGACCTGACAGATGGTCGCGAAGAAGTCACGCTCGGCAGCGTTCATGAAACCGACCATGCGCGGATACAGCCGACCCTGCTGGACGTTGCCTTCCAGGTACTCCTGAGTCATCAGGCTGACATCATCGCCAACCGACGACTGCAATTGTCGGCGGACAAACTCGGGAACCTGGACCTCGTATTCGAACGGTCCCGCCGCGATGGTCGCGACGGCTTCTCCCAGATGAACGAGCCGACCTGTGATGCGTGTGATCATGTTGCCAATCCATTGCTGAAACGAAACCGGCCACGAGTCCAGTGCGGAACACAGCCGCAGCTGGATCCTCTCTGGGCTGATTTAAAACACAGAGGCACAGAGCACACGGAGTTCGTCTGTTGTCGTCGCTCCGTGACCTCTGTGCCTCTGTGTTTCAATCGAGTACCGAGTAAGACGCACGCGTAACGGTCGAATGGTCACACGAGTCGTCGCGTCAGGTATAGCAGCCACTGCTTTGTCGGGCGAGTTGTCAGATGTCGTCCCGACACCGGCGTGTCAGCAGGTCGAATGGTTCACGCAGCCCCAGCAAGTGAGCCACCAGCAGATATGTCGCGACTCCCGATGCCAGCGGGATGAGCAAATCAACGGTGCGGTTCCAGGTGGTATCTGCTGAGTAAGATCCGGCCAACCCGGCTGACACCAGGCAGGCGCCGGCCATCAGTGCCGATGCCACCACTGTTCGGGCCAGTGCGTCGAGAACCGGTCGCCAGACGAATCCCTCAACACGTCGTGACAACAGCCACACGCAGACCAGCATTTGCAATGTGACGCTCAGCGAAGTCGCCAGGGCGAGCCCGCGTCCGGCCAGGACGAAAACGAGCAACAGACTGCCGACAAGGTTGATCACCACCGAGAACAGGCCGATTCGCAGCGGCGTGATGCGGTCGCCGAGTGCGTAGAACGCCCGATGAACGATCAACAGCGCACATGCCGCCCAGACGCCGATGGCGTACATCGCGATGATTCCCACGGTCTGTTCGGAATCAGTGCGGTTGAATGCGCCACGTTCGAACAACAGACGCGTCAATGGCAGCGCGATCAGGAACAGACCCACACTCGCAGGGATGCCAATGGCGATGACCATTCGCAGACCGCGGACGAGGTCCTGCCGAAACAGGTCGTGCAGTCCACGTTCGGCGTGCGTCGTCAGCAGGGGAAAGATCACCGTTCCCAGCGCCACGGCAAAGACGCCCAGGGGGAACTGATAAAGACGCTGCCCGTAATAAAGCGCCGCGGCCGTCCCTTCGCTCAGCGGGTATTCGGACAGCCATCCCGTCACTGAGTTGTCGCTGGGAGCCGTCAGCCCCCATGCGATGAGGCTGTCGCACAGTGTGTTGAGTTGTGTGATCGACAACCCGAGCACAACTGGAAGCATCGTTCGCGTGATTTCGCCCAGCCGCGTCCGGCTGCCCGCCCAGTCCCACTCGTAGCGGAATCCCAGCCGTCGCAGCGTGGGGACGCACAGGACGAGTTGCAGAATGCCGATGGCCGGGATGGCTGCCGCGATCACGTAGACACTCTCGACCGTCTCCAGTGCCGAGCGTCCAATCACCCACGCAATGATGATCCAGATGGCGTTAAGGAGTACGGGAAACAGGGCCGGGATCGAGAATTCACCGAGTCCATGCATGACAGCACATGCCTGTGCGAGGACGCAGACGAGCATCAGATACGGCAGCATGGCGGCGGTCAGGCCCAGCAGCAGCCGGGCTTCGTCTGTCAGCGGCAGTGTGCCTCGGGCGATGAGAATCGCCGCGTCGACGGTTAATACCAGAACCAGCAATGTCGCTGCGGTCGCTGCCAGAACGGCGGTTGCCGTCCGGAATGCAGCGGCGGTCCCGGCGCGTTCGCGGTCACGGATGAAGACGGGCAGGAATGCCGTTGAGAGTGCACCTTCTCCAAAAACCTGACGGGCCATGTTCGGGACACGGAACGCAACGGTGAACGCATCCAGGATTGGGCCAAGGCCAAACAGCATCGCCATGCAGCCGTCTCGCACCAGCCCCAGGACACGGCTGAGAAGCGTCAGCAGTGCGACGACACGCGCCCGCTGAAACAGCGTCCGGCGCGAGGCTTCCGTATGAATGTCTGGCTGCTGCCCGTCCATGGCGGACCAGTACTCCGTTCCCGCAATCTGGTACAGATCAGAGCCTCACGAATCTCGGCCAGCGACCCGACTCTGCAGAAGTTCCAACAGACGTTGGCATTCATCCGGTGACTGCTCGGCCAGATTGTGGACTTCCCAGAAATCGTCAGGTTTGCGGAACAGCCGGGGGGTGTTCACCGCGTCGATATCGTCACTGGCGTTGTCGATTGCGTCACGGCGGGTCGTGACGAACCAGTGCCTGTCCTGGAGCCCGATTTCTCCGGAATCGCCCAGATGGACCGTTGATTCCCTGCCGGCGATGCCGGCCGATCCCGCTCGGTCCAGCAGACTCGTGCCCTCGCACCACTCCGGGCTGGAGGTCGCATCAAACCAGTCGCAAAGAGTGGCGGGGATCTCCGGCGGTTGCACCAATGCCAGAATCCTTGCCCCTTCGGTCTGAGTCCCTGGACGCGCCAACAGAAGAGGTGTCTGCAGTGTCTGGTCGCCGAATGGCGGAGTCACAGATTCGGCCGGTGTCTGCCCTGCATCCCGCAGAAACGACCGCTGCTCTCCGAAGGAATGCCCGCCAGAAGCCGACACAATGAAAAGCACGTCGTGAGGGCTGGCCGCCAGTGTCGCAGTCAGTTTCTGCAGCCAGTGATCGATCAGTGAGACGTATCCGCCAAACACAAACCGGGCAATCGCCAGCCCGGCTTCGCCAAAGGCCGCGTCGAGTGGTTCGGTCTCTGCGTCAACGTCGTCTTCTGATTCAACCTCGTCGTGTTCAGACAGCAGCAGGGTCGCAAGCACCGGGTCGTCACGCAGTTGTTCAAGTACCTGGCCAGCCAGTTCCTGTCCGCTCCCATCGAGCCGGTCCTCAAGTTCGTCCAGATACAATCCCGCAAAGAACTCCGGTGGTAACCACGGAGACGGTATGCCCTCTGAATGCAGCCAAAGCAGCTCGGATTGCTCCGCATCGAATTCGGCGATCAGCTCCTGCCCGCGTTGGACCAGCCGGGCAAACGGAACATTGGCGTGCGGGACATCCAGGCCATGCGATCCGGCAACACGTTCGATGCTGTCCAGTCCCTGTTCGGGAAGTCCTTCCGTGCGTTCGGTCACCAGACGGCAACGGACCCCGTCAGCCGCAAGAGCCTCGAAAACTGTTGTCCCGGTGGGACGGGAAAAGAACTCAAATCGGCCAGTCCACCACGGATGCGACGCCCCTGCGGGACTTGGCAATTCGACCAGATGCCGTTCAAAGACATGCGCGATTGCGGCCAGAGCGTCAAACCCGGGCGTCTCGATCCATTCATTGCCGTAGCAGCCGATCATGTGGGCTGGCAGGCGATCGAATGTCAGCACAACTGCGTGCATTTCCGCTCCACTTCAAAGAAATCACAACCGCGACGCCGGATGGTAGGGCATCGCATACCCGGCTGGATCTTCGCCGGTCGCAACGCGTTCCTGAACTCGGGAACGGCATCTCCCGCAGCTCGGACGCCTGGCTACAAAATCCGACCCCACTCAGTACACTCCATCGCCGGTAGTAGTGCTGCCTCGCACCGGCCGAATTTTCCGATGGGAATCAACCGCTGTGGGGCGTTTCTGTTTGAGACTGGTCGGATCGCAAGCGCCGACTTCACTGAGGAACAGGGGCGATCGCCCGCCATGAGACGGATTATCAAAGGACTCGATCTTCCGATCGCTCACGCGCCTGAGCAGGAAATCCACGACGGACCAGCGGTCCGTTCGGTGGCCGTTGTCGCAGCCGATTACGTCGGACTCAAGCCGACAATGCAGGTTGCCCAGGGTGATGCCGTCAAACACGGACAACTGCTCTTCACAGACAAAAAGAATCCCGAAGTTCGCTACACTGCCCCCGCGGCCGGCAAAGTCACGGCAGTCAATCGTGGAGCCAAACGCGCGTTCCAGTCGGTCGTCATCGAGGTCTCCGGCGACGAAGCCGAAACGTTCCGTTCATACGCCGGCGCAGATTTCACGGGGCTGACGCGAGACGAAGTTGTCGAGAATCTGCTGGAATCCGGGCTGTGGACGGCATTTCGCACGCGTCCATTCAGTGGAGTTCCATCGCCTCAAACAACGCCGCATTCGATCTTCGTGACAGCGATCGACAGCCATCCGCTGGCGGCACGCCCCGAGCCCATCATCAATTCACGACCGCAGGACTTCGAACACGGACTGCAGGTCATCCGCCATCTGACCGAGGGTCCGGTTTACGTCATCAAACGAGCCGGCGCTACTCTACCAGGCAACACGGTTCCGGGCGTCGTCACTGAGGAATTCGAAGGTCCGCATCCGGCCGGGCTGGTCGGGACACACATCCACCTGCTCGACCCGGTCAGCGAGACCAGGACGGTCTGGCATATTGGTTACCAGGACGTCATGGCGATCGGACATCTGTTCAACACCGGCGAACTGGACAACGAAAGAATTGTCGCGCTGGGTGGCCCAGGGATGAAGAAACCTCGTCTGATCCGCACGCAACTCGGCGCATCCGCCACGGATCTGACCGCCAGCGAACTGGTAGACGGTGATGTGCGAGTCGTCTCGGGTTCCGTCCTGTCAGGACGAACGATGAGCGGCATCAATTCGTTCCTCGGCCGATATCACGTGCAGGTTTCGGCACTGCTCGAAGGCCGTGAGCGAGAGTTCCTGGGCTGGCAGAAGCCAGGTGTGAACAAGTTCTCAATCAAGCGAGTGTTTGCGTCTGCGTTCCTGCGGCCAGAACAGAAATATGATTTTACAACGTCTACAGAGGGCAGTCGCCGGGCCATGGTACCAATCGGTATGTACGAGAAGGTCATGCCACTCGATATCCTGCCGACGTTTCTGCTGCGTGCTTTGATTGTTGGTGACACCGACCAGGCTGTCGCACTTGGAGCTCTCGAACTCGACGAAGAAGACCTTGCCCTGTGCACGTTCGTGTGCCCGGGCAAATATGACTATGGCCCGATCCTGCGGGAAAACCTCACGCGGATTGCAAGCGAAGGATGACCGTCGCCTGCAATCATTGAATTGATTTGGTTGTCCATTCACCAGACTCCCCACTGAATCGCGTCACGACTAACGAACGACTTGCGAAAGCCACCGATGAAACCGCTGCGACGGTTCCTTGATAAGATCGAGCCGCACTTCTCAGAAAACGGGAAGCTGCACTGGGCGTATCCGCTGTATGAAGCAGCGGACACGTTCCTGTACACACCGGGCGACGTGACGCGCGGCCCGTCGCATGTGCGCGACGGCATGGATCTGAAGCGGATGATGACCACTGTCGTGGTCGCTCTGATTCCCTGCATTGTCATGGCGATGTGGAATACAGGCTACCAGGCCAACCTCAGCATTCAGTCGCTGCAACCGGATGGCTGCGTTGTGGAAGCCGGCACAGTGGTGTCCATGCCCACCTTCGAAGAACACGGCAACTGGCGTTACGCCTTTATTAACGCCGTGGGCTACAGCCCGACCAACTTTTTTGTCTGCCTGATCCACGGCGCTTTCTATTTCATCCCGGCGTACCTTGTCACAAATATGGTTGGCGGTGCGTGGGAGGCCCTGTTCAGTATCGTGCGCAAGCACGAGATCAACGAAGGGTTCCTGGTCACGGGAGTTCTATTTCCGCTCACGCTGCCACCGACAATTCCATTGTGGCAGATCGCCGTCGGAATCAGCTTCGGCGTGGTGATTGGGAAAGAGGTCTTTGGAGGCACCGGTCGTAATTTCCTCAACCCGGCTCTGACCGCCCGCGCATTCCTCTACTTCGCTTATCCCACGGCAATCGTTGGCGATCAGGTGTGGACCGCGTGTGATGGCTTTACTGGCGCAACTCCTCTGGGAGCTCTGGCTGTCGCCGATCTTCAGGTCGGCATGCAGGCAGTCACCGAATCGTGGTCGGAGGCCTTCCTGGGAGTCACGCAGGGTTCCATGGGAGAAACGTCAACTCTCGCCTGCCTGATTGGTGCCGTCATTCTGATCGGAACGGGCGTTGGTGCCTGGCGAATTATGGCTGGAGTGATCATCGGGGCTTACGCCTTCGCATCCGTGCTGAATGGTGTCTCCGGGAACGAGGGGATCACAAATCCAATGTTCCAGATGCCCGCGCACTGGCACATGGTCGTCGGTGGCCTGGCATTCGGCACGGTCTTCATGGCGACCGATCCTGTGTCGGCCGCGATGACAAATCCCGGGAAGTGGATTTATGGTCTGTTGATTGGCTTTCTTACGATTCTGATCCGCGTGATCAATCCGGCTTATCCGGAAGGAATCATGCTGGCGATTCTGTTTAGTAATGTCTTCGCTCCATTGATTGACTGGTTCGTCGTGCGAGGCAACATCAAACGGAGGCTCGCCCGCAATGATCGCTGATGAACGCAAACAGACAATCGTCGTCGCGACGCTGTTGTGCCTGGTCTGCTCGGTTCTGGTCTCGACCGCTGCCGTCGTGCTGCGCCCGAGACAACAGGAGAACAAGAGGCTCGACATCCAGCAGAATATTCTGCGTGTCGCCGGGGTCTTTTCTCCGGATGACGATGTCTCGGCTACCGACATCGAACGAGAGTTTCGTCAGGTGGAGACAGCACTCGTCGTGTTGGGAAGCGATCGGGGCGGAGGCACGGAAATCAGCGAGCAGGACGCGGAGTACGAACAGATTGATCTGAAGAACTTTGATCCGCGCAAAGAAGTTGCGCAGGGCCGAGTTACAGCGATCCCATCCGGCCAACTGCCGCAGATCGCGAACAGAGCCATGTTTTCTAATGTCTACAAGATACGGAACGCCGATGGAGTTCTCGATCAAATTGTTCTGCCCGTTTACGGCAAGGGGCTTTGGTCGACTCTGTATGGTTTCATCTCGCTGGAATCGGACGGACTCACGATTCGAGGGATTACTTTCTACGAGCACGGCGAGACGCCCGGACTGGGCGGCGAGGTCGACAACGCGAAGTGGAAGGCCAGTTGGAATGGCAAGAAGGCCTTCGGCGAGATTGATGGCAGATCGATCAAGATCAAGGTACTGAAGGGCCAGGTCAATCCAGACCGTGCCACAGCCCCCTTTGAAGTGGATGGTCTGAGTGGCGCGACCATTACCTCAAACGGTGTAACGGCGCTGGTGCAGTACTGGCTGGGTCCGCATGGTTTCGGGAAGTACCTCGAAAACCTGCGTGCCGAGAACGAATCGGAAACCTCAGATGGCTGAGAAACCCAAAGACGTGCTGTTGAAACCAGTCTTCCGGGACAACCCAATCACTCTGCAGATCCTTGGTATCTGCTCAGCGCTGGCTGTGACAACTAAGCTGGACACGGCTCTGGTCATGTCGGTCGCGGTGATCATGGTGACGGCTCTGTCGAGTTTTGCGATCTCACTGATTCGGGCCTGGATTCCCAACAACATTCGTATCATCGTTCAGATGACGATCATTGCGTCGTTGGTCATCCTCGTTGACCAATTCCTGAAGGCATATTTCTACAGCCTCAGTAAAGAGCTTTCCGTCTTTGTGGGACTGATCATCACGAACTGTATCGTGATGGGTCGGGCGGAAGGTTACGCCATGAAGAACGGCCCGGTGATGAGCTTTTTCGACGGCCTGGGCAATGGTCTGGGTTACGGCTTCATCCTGGTTACGGTCGCATTCTTCCGCGAGCTACTGGGCAAAGGTCAGCTACTGGGATTCGACATCTTACCCACAACATCCAACGGCGGCTGGTACGTTCCCAACGGATTAATGCTGCTGCCGCCGAGTGCTTTCTTTCTGATTGGCCTGATCATCTGGGCGATCAGAAGCAAATACACCGAACAGGTCGGTCGGTAACTGTAGAACCCGAGTTGAGATCGATTCATGGAATACATGCAACTCATCGAACATCACGCCAGCCTGTTTCTGAAGGCAGCCTTTGTCGAAAACCTCGCATTGGCCTTCTTCCTGGGCATGTGTACGTTCCTGGCGGTGTCCAAGGACGTGAAAACTGCCATGGGTCTGGGCGCTGCCGTGATTGTGATTCAGGGCATCACAGTGCCGCTTAATAATCTCATCTTTCAGCACCTGCTGAAGGAGGGCGGGTTGAGCTGGCTATCGAGCAGTTTCTCCGGAGTGGATCTGACATTCGTCGGGCTGATCAGCTACATCGGAACCATCGCGGCCATGGTGCAGATTCTGGAGATGACGCTGGATCGCTATTTCCCTGCTCTGTTCAACTCGTTGGGTATCTTCCTGCCGTTGATCACGGTGAATTGTGCCATCCTCGGCGGGACTCTGTTCATGGTGGAACGTGACTACAACTTTGCCGAGAGCGTGACATTTGGAGTGGGTTCAGGAGTCGGGTGGGCATTGGCCATCGCTGCGCTGGCCGGCATCCGTGAAAAGCTGAAATACAGCAACGTCCCGGATGGACTTCAGGGACTGGGCATCACCTTTATCACCGTCGGTCTGATGGCGATGGCCTTTATGGCACTGGGCGGAATCCAGTTGTAATTCGTTTTGATTTGGACCGTTCGATCATTAAGTGTCGCCTTTCGCTCCGCGAAAGTGCGTTCTTTCGCGGAGCGAAAGACGACAATGTGACACTTAATTCAAGGACGATCCTTAGCCGCATTTTTCCCGCCGACGAACATTGAGAGTTCAAGCAGACGAGCTATGGAAATCATTCTTGGCGTCGTGATGTTTACGGGAATCGTACTGGCACTTGTCCAGGTGATTCTGGCTGCGCGCGAGAAACTCGTCGCGTCGGGCCTTGTTCAGATCACGGTCAATGAACAGAAAGAATTGACCATTCCGGCCGGCGGCAAGCTGCTCAATGCGCTGGCCGCCGAAGGCATCTTTGTGTCGTCGGCTTGTGGTGGAGGCGGGACGTGTGCTCAATGCAAAGTGAGAGTCGTGGCTGGCGGCGGTGACATCCTGCCGACCGAGAAATCGCATATCAATAAACGGGAAGCTCGAGATGGCTGCCGGCTGTCGTGTCAGGTGGCCGTGAAACAGGATATGCAGATTGTCGTGCCGGACGACGCGCTCGAAACGCAGAAGTGGGAATGTGAGGTCATCTCTAACCGCAACGTCGCCACGTTCATTAAGGAATTCAAACTCGGCCTGCCGGAAGGTCAGCAGGTGAACTTCAAATCCGGCGGCTACATCCAGATCGAAGTTCCGCCGCACGAATTGTCCTATCGCGACTTCGACATCGAAGATGAGTACCACGAAGACTGGAACAAGTTCGACGTGTGGCGATTCAAGTCGAAGGTCGAAGATCCAGTGATTCGCGCGTACTCGATGGCGAACTATCCGGGCGAAAAGGGCATCATCATGCTCAACGTTCGCGTCGCGTCGCCGCCACCGAGATCACCCGAAGGCGCACCTCCCGGCCAGGTCTCGTCATACATCTTCGGACGCAAGCCCGGTGATAAAGTGACAATCTCGGGGCCGTATGGAGAGTTCTTCATCAACGACAGCGATTCTGAAATGCTGTACATCGGAGGCGGAGCGGGAATGGCTCCGCTGCGAAGTCATATCTTTGAGTTGTTCAAGAACCGTAAAACAAAACGCAAGGTCGCGTACTGGTACGGCGGTCGCAGTGTGCGAGAGTTGTTCTACATTGATCATTTCCGTGAGATCGAAGAAGAGTTCCCGAACTTCAAGTTCCATATCGCACTGTCAGACCCGGTCCCGGAAGACAACTGGGACGGCCACACCGGCTTCATTCATCAGGTCGTGCTCGACAACTACCTGGCGAATCATCCGGCTCCCGAGGACATCGAGTATTACCTGTGCGGGCCGCCGATGATGAACAACGCCGTGTTCAAGATGCTCGACGATCTGGGTGTCGAGCCAGAGAACATTCGGTTCGACGATTTTGGCGGCTAATCGTTCAGCAGGTTTTCGAGCATCATGATGGCGGCCGGGCCGACGAGTACGACGAACACGCCCGGGAAAATGAACAGCACCATTGGAATCATCATTTTCACTGAGGCCTTCTGAGCCCGTTCTTCGGCCATCTGAGTGCGCCTCACACGCATTGAATCCGACTGCGTTCGCAGCGCCTTGGCAATGGACGAGCCGAACTTCTCGGCCTGAATCAGGATGGCGGCCAGAGCCTTCATATCATCAACACCGGCCCGGATCCCCAGATCGTGCAGCACTTCTTTGCGGCGGCGGCCCATCTGCAGCTGCATATTGCACAGGCTGAATTCATAGCAGGTGTCTGGCGCTGAATCCGCTAGCTCTTCTGCGACTTTTCGCATCGCGGCATCCAGACCCAGGCCTGCTTCGACACATACGACCAACAGATCGAGCGCATCGGGAAGTGACAGAAAAACACTATCCATTCGCGCTCTTCGAACGACGAAGAGCCAGATTTCCGGTCCGTAAAAGCCCACAGCGCCGGCGATGCTCATCGCCGTCAGGCCATCCATATTCATGCCCCACTTGAGCAGCCCGAATGCCGAGCCAACCAGAAGGCAAACCAGACCCAGCCCGACCTTGGTTGCCAGAAACAATTGCGGCGCGCTGGGGGAATTGAATCCGGCATTGGCAAGACGCACCTTCAGGGCGTCCTTTTCGAGATCCGACTTGGGCTCAAGTGCTTTCGACAGCGCCGGGGCGGCCTTCGAAAGCATGTTGACAGTAGCCTGCCGGTCGGCTGCTTTGTCCGAACTGCGCAGCGTCGGGTCGCGCAGTTCTTCCAGCCGCTCGGTGGCTCGTGATTTGTCACTTGAGAAGAAGTTGAACAGCGCCCACAGCATGACCGTGATGACGCCGAACACGATCCACGGTGTGAATTCCGAAATCTCCATTGCACAGTCCTGTCTTCAGCGAATGAGACGCAAAGTACCTCCAGCGTGGAGGACGTCTCAGATTTTGATATCGACGATTTTCTTGATCACGAACGCCCCCACGATTTGCGCCCCCACGGCCATCATCAGCATCTGTTTGCCGAGTTCGCGTTGGAACAGCAGCATCACGTAATCGGGATTCATGTAGTAGACGACCAGGAACAGGGCAATCGGCATTGCCTGCAGCACGATACCGCTGATCCGGCCTTCGCCGGTCCGGGCCTGCACCTGCCCCATGATTTTGAAACGCTCGCGAACGATGTGGCCGATTTTGTCCAGAATTTCGGCCAGGTCGCCACCTGCCTGTTTCTGAATAGCCACTGCAGTGACGAAGAATTTCAGGTCGATGTTGGGCATCCGACGAAGCATTCCTTTGAGTGCATTTTCGATGGGCACGCCGAGATTGTGTTCCTCATAGGCCATCATGAATTCCGTCGAGACGGGTGCTGGCATCTCCTCAACAACAACGTTGATTCCGGAACTGAGCGAGTGACCGGAACGCAGAGCACGGGCAATCAGTTCCATCGCATCGGGAAGCTGTCTGGCGAACTTCTTGAATCGTCCGCGACGACGCCACGCCAGCCAGCCAACCGGCATGCACGCAAAAACGAGACCGAAAACCGGCCAGAGCGGGATCGGTGCGTGTGAGGCCCAGCCAGCCACAACTCCCAGGATCAGGCAACCGATGCTGATCATGATGCACTGGTCCGGGCGGATCGGAGAATCAGCTTGGTCGAAGAACAGGGCAAAGTCTTCGACTCTCTTCGACATGCGTGTGAAAATTCCGGCGAATCCACCGGCGGAATCCAGGAAGTCTGCCTTCATGATTCCCTGGTCGGCCTCTGCCTGTGTCTTGCGACCGGTGAGAATCTCGAGACGATCTTCCGTTTGTGTGTCGGTTTCGTCCCTCAACAGAAACATCAGCGCAGCGGCGAGCACGGAGACTGCAGCGAAGATGGCGATGGGAATCAAGAGTTCGCCCATGACTATTGGTCCTGTGTCTGAAGTAGCCAGACTTGTCCGGGGTGCTCGCGAGTGAGTAGTCGAGCCGCACAAGTGCGGTTTCTACATTCGGCCGTTATCCGCCAAGTGTGCGTGGAGCAAACAGGTTGGCGGGCAGACGCACGCCAGAAGCTTCCAGCCGGTCCATAAAACCTGGACGGACACCGGTTGCTTCGAAACTTCCGTATGCCCGGCCCGTTTCGTCGATGCCTTCCTGATTGAATTTGAAGATGTCCTGCATGATCACCGTCTCGCCTTCCATGCCCAGCACTTCGGTAATGTGAGTGACCTTGCGCGGACCGCCTTGAAGACGATTGACCTGAATGATCATGTCGACAGCGGCGGCAAACTGAGTTCGCAGGGCTCGCATCGGCAGTTCGATGCCGCCCATGCTGATCATGGTTTCCAGTCTTGAGGTGGCGTCGCGGGGTGAGTTGGCATGAATGGTCGTGAGTGAGCCTTCGTGACCGGTGTTCATCGCCTGCAGCATGTCGAGCGCTTCCGGGCCACGACATTCGCCGATGATGATTCGGTCTGGACGCATACGCAGAGCGTTCTTCACCAGATCGGTGGCGGTCACCCTTCCCTTGCCTTCGATATTTGGCGGACGGGTTTCCAGCCGCAGAACGTGCTCCTGCTGGAGCTGCAGTTCCGCCGCGTCTTCAATCGTGATGACACGCTGGTCGGTGGGAATAAAGCTCGACAGCGTGTTGAGCAGCGTGGTCTTACCGGAACCAGTACCACCGCTGATCAGACAATTCAGTCGCGCTTTGATGATGCCTTCCAGCAGCATGACCATTTCAGGTGTGAAGGCACCGAAGCGCAGCAGGTCCTCAAGCGTCAGGGGGTTGGATCCAAACCGCCGAATTGTGAGTGACGCTCCGTCGATGGCCAGCGGCGGAATAATCGCATTCAAACGTGAGCCGTCGGGAAGTCGGGCGTCGACCATCGGCGACGTTTCGTCCACACGGCGACCAACCTTGGACACGATCCGATCCAGAATCTGCATCAGGTGAGCATTGTCGCGGAACGTGACTTTGTGTCGCTGAATCCGGCCGTCCTTTTCCACGAAGACGTGCTTGGGACCGTTGATCATGATGTCCGCGATGCCCGGTTCTTTGAGCAGCAGTTCCAGCGGACCGAAGCCAAACGTTTCGTCGAGAATTTCTTCAATCAACCGTTCCCGTTCCGACCGGTTGAGTAACGCGTTTTCTGTATCACAAAGGTGTTCGATGACGAGCCGAATCTCACGCCGCAGCGTGTCACCTTCGAGGTCACCCAGTCTGGACAGGTCGAGTTTTTCGACGAGCTTGCCGTGGATATTCCGTTTGAGCGCTTCAAACTCGACGTTCTCTTTGTCAGCGCGGGTCTGGGCCTGGTTGGATGCAAATGACTGTGTCGACACGAGCGGTTCACCTCCGACGAACACTCAATAAGCGGTGCCCTGGAAATACAATTCCAAAGCTCTGATCCCGGTTCGTGCGGGTTGTGCCGGTCAAACGACAGACCTTCCGCAGGGCATGAGACCATCGAGGCAAACATAGCTCAGGATTCGGCAGGCGCCGTGTTTTCGCGCCAGTCTGCCAGAGCGTGCCTTACTCCGGTTCCGGCGCAATCGACACAAGCGGCGAATCCGTCTCTCGTGTGTTCACCTGTTGGAGGAGCTTCCTGCGAACTGGCGACGGCAGTGCGTTCAAACCCGGACGGGATTCAAACGCGGTTGCGGTACTTCTCACTGGCTTTCAGGAGAATCTCGTTCTCCTCGGGCGTCAGACTTTCGCGCCCGTCGCGATTGATCTTGTCGAGCAGGCGATCCACTTCTTTGTCGAGGTTCTCGACACGCGGCGGTTCGTATAGTTTGACACTGGAGCGGGCTCGGCGCTGCGGCTTCAGTCGCGTGAGAATCCGTTTCAGACCGCCGGGCCGGTGGCTGTGCGATTTTCCGGGCAGAATACGGATGCCTGACTGGAAATAGAGATAACCTACCAATCCCCCGCTGAGATGCGCCAAGTGTGCGACGCCGTCCGCTTCTCCCATGACCTGCACGACATCCATCAGCACGTAAGCGGCCGCAATCCAGCGCAGTTCGAACGTGACCGGTAGAAACAGAAGCCCGATCGGTCGAGTGGGGAAATGCCATGCGGCCAGCAGGATGAATCCCATCAAGCCACCGGAGGCTCCGATGACGCCCGCAGGATGTCCCGTCGCCTGGCCGACACCAACTTCTACAACACCGCTGATGGCGACTGTGACCAGGAAGAATGCCAGCGTTTCGCGCGGGCCATAGATCGATTCCAGCGACCGGCTGAAGACCCACAGGCCGAACATATTCCAGAACAGATGACCGATTCCGCTCGTGTCGTGACAGAAGCCATAGGTCACGAGCCGCCATATTTCGAATCCCGCCAGCCCAGGCCAGTCCAGACTCAGCCAGCTTGTCACACCACTCGCCAGGTTCTGGGCGAAGAACACGACAACACACGTGATGATGATGGACCGAATCGCCCATTCATCGTTCGCCGGTGCGATGCCGCCGCCGCCACCATAGGTGGGCGGTTCATTGCGGGCGTAGTCGCGGTTGCTGATGCCCATGTGGTGAGTCCATCCTCAGAAATTCCGCAGCAGACGCGACTGGTGATTCAGTCGCCGACAGCAGGCGAGGTTTCCGGCTCCTCGTACGGTGCAAGAGAATTCATCAGCTCGATGTTGCGTGACTGCAGCCTCTGCACTTCATCATAGGTGCGCTTCAGATTGTGTCGAATATCATCGACCTGAAGTGCCAGAGCGTTCCGCCGTTCGTCGGCATCTTCAATCGCTTTGACATAACCGTCAATCATGAAATTCGGAAGCACACCCCGATCGGCTTCCAACCCTGGATCGCCGTGCAATTCGTTGTTGCGGTAGACCAGGTGTTCGTTGGCGATCTGAATCTCGCGGTCGCGGGTCGCCAGCAGGTTGTTGGCCGAAAATGTCTGAAAGTCCTTGCGAACCAGCATCTGGGCGTAGTGAATCAGATTGTTGTGAGCCGAGTTCGGGACGCTGCCATACACGCGATAACCTGGACCCGACAATCGAAGTGGCTGCGGTGGCCAGTTCTGCCGGTCCGTCTCACGCAGTGGCCAGGCAGCGACAGCCGCCGAACGAGCGGGGTCGGCGACCGTCACTTTGAAAGGTCCGACGTAGATCGATCCACCGTCCGCGGTCGGTTCGAAAAGATGAACGATCTGGTCCACGCGAAGATTCTGCGCAGGGCCGATACTCAGAATGATACTGTCCTGGCCGTTGGGCTGAACCGTTACGTTGTCCGCAATGAACGGAGCCCACAGGTGCATCAGCCGCCCGTATTCCCCCTGACGATCCGCCAGTTTCTTTCGCTGGTCCCTCAACTCCTCAATAGTCGGTCCGTAGGCAGTGCGTCTGGTTTCGACAAACCGGATCCACGAATTGCGTGCGTGCAGCGCTTTGGTCGACAGAACGAGCGTGGCAAGTGCGAGACCGACAGACAGAAACGCGAGTACCTTACCGATCGTATGCATCGGGCCTGCCTCGGAAGAAACAACGGACGAAACCGGAAACGGTCATCTGGTAACGGATACCTGTCCTGACAATCCACGACGAAATCAGACTTCGACCGACGGCACAACCAATCGCTGATGGTCGATTCTGGCCAATCTGGTATTCAACCTCGACGGCCAGATGAACAGTCCGTAACGCTTCTTGTGTGCCGCTTCAGCTCCGCATCGTCGGGCCAGAATAGAAGACTCCAGTCTAACCAGCCATCTTACGACTGGTTTCGAAGCACGGTCAACCGGAGTCAATTTGCAGGAAACGCGTCAATCCTGACAGGAAAGTCGGTCCCGCCGGGCGGTCACTGATGGTCCGATTATCCGGGTTCCGGGGGCATTCCGTCGAATCGTGCGACACAATCAACGTATTACGGTGACCGTCCCCGTTGATTCCGGAACAAGGCGCGCATGAATTCAACTGAGCCCCAGTTTGCTGAGCTGCTGGAGCGGGCCCGTCTGGGGGACCGTGACGCTGTCGGGGAACTCCTCGACGGTTACCGGCCCTGGCTGCGCCTGCTGGCAAAGCGGCAGATCGGCCGGAGGCTCGAAAAGCGGCTGGACGCGTCCGATGTCATCCAGCAGACCTGCCTTTCCGCCGTCGCGAAGATTGACCTCTTCAACGGACATACCGAGGCAGAGTTCGTCGCGTGGCTGCGGCGGATTCACGAGTGCAATCTGCAGAACGTCGTCCGCGACAATGTGCTCCGACAGAAGCGGGCCGTCTCACGAGAAGCGTCCATTAACGACTCGCGGACTGCGGGACTCATTAACGAACTTCCGATTCTGCAAAGCTCACCCAGCCAGCGTGTGCTTCAGGACGAGCGGGCGGTGCTGCTCGTCCGCACGCTCGAACGGCTTTCCGAAGAACAACGCGATGCGATCCGGCTGCGTTACCTGGAAGGTCTGCCTGTTGCGACAATCGCCGACGAAATGAACCGCAGCGTGCATTCGGTGGCAGGACTGATTCGCCGCGGACTGGAGAGACTTCGGACGGAACTTCGCTCGCAGATGGAGGGCGAACACGATGAGTGATTCGTTACCCCCTCCGGGCGATCAGCTCGACGACGCAGAGGTGAACGATCCTGTCCACGCCGACGATCCGGCCGAAGTCGTGATCGCCGATTACTTTGCCAGAGTCGATCGCGGCGAACGTGTCGATCGCGAAGCATTCATTACTGATCATCCGGAAGTCGCTGATCTGCTGCGCGAGTTCTTTGCCGGTGCCAATCTGGTCGAGCAGTTCGCGGGTCCGACGTTCGCCGAGCAGACGATTCGACTCAGTGTCGCGGACACGGCCAGGTCACAGATCGTCGCAGAGACGATCCCCGGCCTGTCGTCATCGCAAATCGCTGCCGACGAAAAAGCCGGTCTGTCGCGTGAGCCGTTTCGCGATGTTCCCGTCCCGGATCAACTCGGCCGCTATCGGCTCGAACGGATCATTGGGCGTGGAGCGATGGGGACCGTGTATCTGGCTCATGATGAGCAACTGCACCGGGATGTCGCGCTGAAAGTTCCCCGGTTCGAAGTGGACGGATCGCGCGACGAGTTGATGCAGCGGTTCTTCCGCGAAGCGCGATCGGTCGCGTTGCTGCGGGACGCCGGCATCTGTCCCGTTTACGACGTCGATGAAGTGGACGGAATCCACTTCATCACGATGGCCTACATCGACGGGCAGCCACTTTCGTACCTGTTGCGGGACGGACAGCACTTCGAGCCGCGAGAATCTGCCGTGCTGGTGCTCAAGGTTGCCCGGGCTCTGGGTAAGGCTCATGCGCACGGCATCGTGCATCGCGACGTCAAGCCGGGCAACATCATGATCGACCACGATGGCGAGCCGGTCATCATGGATTTCGGCCTGGCGGCACGGCTCGACATGGAAGACGTTCGCGTCACGCAGCATGGCACTCTGCTGGGCACGCCAGCCTATATGTCTCCTGAGCAGGTCACCGGCGACCCGGAAGCCATCAGCCGATCGAGTGACATCTTCAGTCTCGGCGTGATCCTGTACGAACTGCTCGCCGGTCGATTGCCGTTCGAAGGTACGATTCTCTCGATCGCCCAGCAGATCGCCAACGACGATCCGCAACGACTGACGGACCTGAATCCCGGCATTGGAGCGCCGCTCGAAACCATCTGCTTTCAGATGCTGGCCAAACGACCGATCGATCGGTTCGCGTCGATGGATGACGTCGTGGCGACGCTGCGTGATTACCTGATGGGGGCGAACGAATCGGATGTCGCCAGCGACGAATGGACGAGGACGGAAAAATCTGGCACTCAATCAGCGACCAGTTTGCAAGCCGCGCCGATCGCGATGCAATCTGCGGACATCCCGTCAAAGCGGACTCGCTTGCGCATCGGGATTGTGGCGATCGGTCTGGCTGCTCTGATGACTGTTCTGTTCATCGCAACCAACCGCGGACGCGTTGTCATCGAGTCGCAAGTTCCGGGTGTGAAACTCGCTGTCCTGCGTGATGGCGAACAGGTTGACATCCTGGACATCACACGCGGTTCGCAGGACATGTGGCTGCCGGGTGGAACGTACGGGTTGAAAGTCGCTGGCACGGGCAATGGTGTCGCGATTGACGGCAGCGACTTCACGTTGACCAGGCTCGGCAAAGCCGTCGTCACGATCCGCGCTGACGAGACCACCGCGCAGCAGACAGATACCAGGCCGATCAGCGTACCGCCCGGCCCGATCGCGGGGCTGGACAGACTGTCGATCCCCAAACCGGCGATCGAACAGCCGCACGACTCGCCAATTCGCGACCTGGCCGTCTCTGATGATGGACGTTTTCTTGTGACCGGTAGTGACGACGGACAAGTCACGTTGTGGGATCGGCAATTCGGGCAGCCCATCCGTCGGCATCACTCCGGCGTGGGCGCAGACGATGAGTCTCATCCGGCCGTCGGCGCTGTAGCGATATCTTCCGACGGTCACCTGTTGAGCGCGACCGCGGGTGATCAAGTGATGGTTTGGTCGACGTTGGATGGACGGTTTCTCTATCGACAACAACCGGGAGGAGAGGTTCTTGACGTCGCATTCTCACCGGACGGCGAGTTCCTGCTGACATCGACCGACCAGGGTGACATGCAGCTTTGGTTGGCCGAGACCGGCGAACTGGAGCGACGCTTTCAGCCTGTCCCATATGCGATCCGTGCCGTCGGTTTCTCGCTCGACAGTCGTTACATCTTTTCCGGCGAGTACCGCCCTCTTCCCGATGCAACGGGTCGAAAGGCAATTCGTGGTCGTCGGCTGCTTAAACAGTGGAACGTCGAGACCGGTGAACTGATCCGCATTTTTCACGGCGAAACGGGCAATGTGCGGGCACTCGACGTTGCACCGGACGCGCGGTCATTGCTGACCGGTGGTGCGGACGGCCTCATCCGACGCTGGGACCTGGATAACGGTCAGGTCGTTCAGGAATTCCGTGTCGCCGGTGCCGTCAACGATGTCCGACATTCGCCCGACGGACATTACTTCGCCGCTTGCGCCATGAATGAAGTTCGGCCTCGGATCTGGCAGCTCGTCACGTCGCTGGAGATTCCGGATGTTGGAGTTGCCAGTGTCGGTCAGTCTGCGTGCATCGATTTCTCCGCAGACGGTCGACTGCTGTTCGCGGGTGGATCGATCGGCGCCGCAGCCAAAGACACTCAACGTGGTTTCGTTCGACTCTGGGAGTTGCAAGATCGTCTGCATTCGAAACCGGTTGCCGAGCCGACCTTGTCACAACCAACCCCGCGGATTGAAACAGCGATCGCTCAGCCGTTGCAACGATTCCGCGGCCACACTGACGAAGTCCTTGATCTCGAATTCGTGAACGGTGGTCGCGCGGCATTCTCCGTCGGGCGAGACGGGACGATCCGACATTGGGGCATTGCAGACGGCCGCCTGCTGACGTCGTTCGATCCGCAGGGCGGACCCATCCGCGACCTTGCCGTGTCGCCCGACGAGAGGTTCATCGCGACAGCCCATCAGGACGGCGCCGTGAATCTGCTTTCGGCCTCATCAGCGGAAGTGTTGCTGCGACTCACCGGACACGATGATCCCGTCGACAGTCTCGACTTTTCCGCGGACGGTCTGCGTCTGGCTTCGGCTGGACGAGATGGGTTCGTCCGCATCTGGAATGTGGCCGACGGATCGCCGAGTCAGGAACTGCGAGCCGACCAGGTTGCGAACTGGACAGTGCGATTTCTGGCAGGGAATCGGCTGTTTGCCGCAGGCGAACGCCATTCGCGTTTGTGGGACCTCTCAACCGGGCACGTCCTGAAGACGTTCGGCACAAACAACCAGCTTTACTACGGCGCCGAGCCGGCACCGGACGGGCAGCGAGTCGTATTTGGTAACTACGACGGTCAGATTGGTGTCTGGAACTTCGAGGGTCAGGCCTCGGGCGTGCTGATCGGCCAGCACAGCCGTTTCGTGTCGCTCAGCAAGGAGCTGGCAGGCGACGGTCGCTTCGCGGTCACTGGCGGAGATGCGGCCGTGCTCGTCACGGACCTGGAAGAAGGCAATACGGTGTACCGTCTGAACCTTGGCCCCGCTGGTGCCGGTGTGCTGGCACTGTCGCCCGACGAGCGATTCCTGCTGGTGACCGCTCGTGATCCTCATCTGGAAGGTGGCCCCGGCTTTGCGCTGCAGTTGTTCGAACTGCCGCTGTTCGTCCGCACGTCCGGTCGCGATTGACAGAACCACGAAAAGCACGAATCACACGAAAAGCCAGACGCCGGCAGTGGATGCACAACCGGGCACGGTTTGCGGAACGTTTTTTGTATTTCGTGTCATTCGTGTGTTTCGTGGTTCGTCGTCGTTGCTCGCGAAGCCTGCGTCGATGACTCACAATCGACGGTCAGAGTCCGCGCGACTTTGCCCGATCATCCTTCATCCGACGAGGTTCCCATGAGGCTCACCATGACTCGCTGCCTGATCGCCATCATGACGGTTTGCTGTGCCGTCGCAGCTCACGCCGACAAAGCACGACCGCTTGAAAAAAGTTTCACCCGGATATTCGATGGGAAAACACTGAACGGTTGGGAGGGCAACGAAAAGATGTTCCGCGTTGAAGACGGAGCCATCGTTGCTGGTTCGTTGAAGCAGAAGATTCCGAATAACGAATTCCTCTGCTCCGAAAAGACGTACAGCAATTTTGAATTGCGGCTGCAGGCCAGACTTGTTGGCGAAGGGACAAATGCCGGAATTCAGTTCCGCTCAAAGCGTATCCCGAACCATCATGAGGTCATCGGATTTCAGGCTGACATTGGTGTCATGCGTGGCGACGAGCTGATCTGGGGAGCCCTCTACGACGAATCTCGACGCCGGAAGTTTCTGGTCGTCGGTGATCAGGACAAACTCAAGAAAGCGGTGAAGACCGACGGCTGGAACAATTTCGTGATTCGTTGCGAGGGACAGCGCATCAGGATCTACGTGAACGATCTTCTGGTTTCGGACTACACCGAAAAGGACAAGGACATCCCCGCGTCTGGAATCATCGGATTACAGATACATGGCGGCCCGCCCGCCGAAGCGTCCTACCGGAACATCCGCATCAAAGAGCTGCTTGGTAAGTAAGCGGGTCTGCATGGAATCGGGGAGACTCAAGTTTCGGTCTTCGTGGTTCCTTCGTCATTGCCCAGGCCGACGCGTTTCACGAGTACCGTTGCATAGCTGCCACGCGGCAACTGAAACGTGAGCTGCAGCTTGCGTGAATTCGGATACAGCTCGTCGTCGTCGGCTTCCGTGACCAGGCCATCAGCCTGCACGACGGCTCGGCGACTGGCCTTTGAGAAGAAACTGTCCCGCGGGTACTTGACCCGAAGCTGTCGCAGTTCGAGATCTTCTTCAGCCACAACACTCTGAATCAGTTCCAGCAGCGGCCCATCGGGCAGCTTCAGTCGCGCCGATGGCAAGGGCAAATCCATCTCGCTGAGGTCGGAGGCGCTGGATGGCAATGTCCGAAAGAACGCGCACGGACCACTCAGCAGCCGAACCGCAACTCGCTCCGTTGGACTGAGCTGCTGTTCGACGAGTCGATTGAGGACGCGATTCCAGATGGCGCTCTGATACGCAGACAGATACAGGCCGCGGAGATCAACACTCAGTCGCGTAAAAGCTCCACGAAAGTCGAGCGGTTTGTCGACAGCTTCGCGATCGGCCATGTACGTGACGATGCTTCGCCGATGCGATCGAGAGAGTGCCTGTTTGCACTCCACCCAGCGTCCCCAGAACTCTCGCAGAATTCGCTTCTGTTCTTTCTCTTTCGATCGATCATCGCGATGAGGGTCGGCCAGTGCGAGCCATAGCGCACGCTCCCAGTCGCCCAGACACCAGGCGCGTGCGATCCACTCACCGGATTTTGCCAGCGAGCCAAAGCGCTGGTCGTCGAAATAGTTCGGCAGACCGCTGCGGCTCACTTCCACGGCAGCCTGTTCCGCTGACTCAGCCGCCGCCGCGTTCATGTGCCGCATCACGATCCGAAACTGATTGGCCGTGATGTCCGCCGGCTGAAACGGCCGCTCAGCCTGGCCCAGATAACTCAGTTCGAATGACGACTGCCGGAGTGGTTTCTTTGGGCCGTGTTGAATCGTCAGATGCTGGCTCGTGATCGCGTGCCGATCTTTGAGCCCGCCGTAACTGATCCGCCGCCTGGGCACTTTCCAACGCTCGACGATGGCCGCGATTGCTTCGGGAGTCCCGATCGACTGCTTGGTCAATCGATAGACGGCGAACGGCCCACCCGACAATTCGAAGTCGGTCTGCTCGTCCACCTGGAAATCTTCCGGAAGCCGTCTGAGTTTCACCGATCCTCCAGAGTTAGAAAGCAACGCTTTTGACAAAGGTACAAGCCCGAAGCGCGAGCGAGTGAGTGAGTGAGTGAGTGAGTGAGTGGCGTGCGACCGGATGCACTCACTTGCGCTTCGGGCTTGTATTACGTCCTGTAGCCAGAAATACAAATGGCACGGGCCCATTAGCTCAGCATATCCCGATCGGCTTTGGCATCCTCAGCCCGCGAAAGGCTCACGATGATGCCGAACGCAACCAGACTCACCACGAGGCTTGATCCTCCATAGCTGATCAGCGGGTGCGGAATGCCGGTTGTCGGCACCAGTGCGGTGACGACTGCCGCGTTGAGTAGCGCCTGTCCCACAAGCTGGACGAGCAACGTCATGCCGGCAACTGCGGCGAAGGAGTCAGTTCGAAACTCGCGAAACAGACGCATCCCACACCAGAAGATACCGCACCACAACGCCACCAACCCAAGCGTACCGAACAGACCGAGCTCCTCACCGGCGACGGCGAATACGAAGTCGGTGTTGGACTCGGGAAGAAAGCTGAGTTTCTGGGTACCGCGTCCGAGTCCCACTCCCTGGAGTCCACCTGTTCCCAGCGCGATCAGGGACTGACGCAATTGCCATGCGTCGCTGTTGTCAAAGTCGGTCCACACGGAGACGAAGTCCGTGATGCGTCGCAGTCGGTAGCTGTGAGCCGTGATCAGATACACGCTGGCCGATACGCAGCCCGCGATGCCGACAACAAAGTTCCGAATTGGCCAGCCGGCGAGAAACAGCACAACGCAGGCAGACCCCACCAGAAACAGGGACGTGCCGAGATCGGGCTCACGAACGACAAGTCCGACAGTCAGCAATATCGGTAACGCGAATGGAATTGTGCCAAACAGGACATGCCGCAAGCGCTCTCGACGCAGTACAGCCATGCGAGCCAGTAGAAGTGGCAACGTCAGCTTGGCGATCTCCGATGGTTGCATGGAAAAGCCGGCGAAGCGCAGCCAGCGGCGGGCTCCGTTGACCTCCGTTCCCACTCCGGGAATCAGTACTGCTCCCAACAGCAGGACCGTGCCAACGAACATCCACGGAGCCATCCGGAACCAGAACCGAGGCGGCAACTGACCGGCGATGCATGCGGCGACCAGACCGATCATCAGGAATTTCAAATGGCGTGTCAGATAGACCTGCTCGAATTCGGTTGGCCACGACGTGATGCTGGCGCTATGCACCATGAGCGCACCGAATCCCACAAGCACTCCGGCCAGCGCCAGAAAAAAGTGCCGGTTGTCTCGATTCGCGGTGTAGCTCAGGTCATGCATGGTGGAGGGTGGCCAGAAAACGCAGCGAACTCGTTCTGACAGTTCATCGGATGATGACAAGGACCATGTCGAGCCTTCCGGCCGCTCCCGGTCGTCGATGTCCGGGAGAGACTGCAGTTCGCCGATCAGCACGTGAATTCCGGATACACGGATCAGCGGGAATCACCGCAGCCTGAAATGAGAATGCTGCGGCCAGTAACTCACTGTGACTCGGAAGGTTGCCCGTGCCTTGCTAAAGCGTGATCACGACACGGTGTTGCCTGGCGTTCGACATACGCTCTTACTGGACAGCGCCAATTTGGACTGCGGTGATGCATCACCGCTTTCCCATTTTCACCACGGCGAAGGTGTTTTCGGCGATGTGTCGGCGATCCCGTACTCACGAGCCGGCGAGAAAAAGCGGCTATGCCGCCAACAGAGAATTTGAAAGCGACGATGCATCGTCGCAGTCCAGAAGTGGCGCCGTCCAACTAAGCGTTCTTCCGCAATCTCGTTTCGTAAGTCCTGCGTTCGAAATTGCCCCGGTTGATGAGGCATTTCGCCGCCGGAATCATCGCGTGACCTGCGTAATCGGACTTCTCAGATCCGGTCGTATCGATCACGTGAAGTCTTCGTACGGTGCGTGTCTTACACCGTTTGACTTCGATTCCGCGCGACCTATAGTCGGGCGTCGCGTCCGCGAACTGCGGTTTCTTTACGCCTTTCCGGACACGCCAGCAGTTTTTGCGTAATGCGGGAACAGGATCGTCAGACTCGTCAGAGTGGGCGCTCTGGTGCTGTCGAATGATCTTCGCCTGGGGGGGCAACATGAGACTGACACAATTGACGCGGCGCTTATTCCAGATATCTGCACTACTGGGGCTGCTCACGCTGTGGCAATCCACCGCGCTTGCCGAGCCGCCACTTCCACTCGATCTTGATGACAGCCGCAGTGCTTTCTCGATCGGTGAAGAGCTGGAACGATCGGGGAAATGGCTCGACGCAATTCACCATTATGAACGAGCGATTAAGCGTTGGCCGGATGATGACGATTTGATTTACGGACGCCGTCGCGCACGCGTGCAGTTCCGAGTTGAACGGCGTTACGCGGACAAAAGTTTTCGGGATTCGCTGCAGCTGCTGACTCGCAGTAAAGCACTGGATCTGTTCGATCAGACATCGCGACGCATTCGAACCAGCTTTGTCGAACCGCTAAGCCATCTTTCGATTATTGCGCACGGCACCGAGAGCTTCTACATGGCTCTGGCGAATTCACGGTTTCTCGAACTCAATCTGCCTACCGTGCGAACCGATGCGGAACGGCAGTCGCGACGTCAGAAGATTCAACAACTGCGACGCTTGCTGCGGGAAAAATACTGGAATCATGCTGTTCACAATTCGCAGCACGCCCGCACGGTGATTACCGAAGTGGCACGTGAAGCGGAACGGACGCTGCAGATCACACCGTCGACCGTGGTCATGGAATATGTCTTCGGCGGCTGCAACGCTTTGGATGACTACAGTGGGTTCCTGACGGCGGATCGACTTGCCGACCTTTACAGTAACATTGATGGCGAGTTCGTTGGTCTGGGTGTTGAGATGAAGGAAGAAGCCGGCCAGGGCATGCTGCTGGTCAACGTACTGCCCGACAGTCCCGCCTCTCGGGGAGGGCTGCGACGTGGCGACCGTATTGTACAGATCGACGGCGTCGATATTCGCAATCAGTCGATCGACGAAGCCGCCAGCATGATGCGTGGACCGGCGGGAAGTCGAGTTCGCGTACGAGTGACTCGCCAGTCGGCCGACCGTCAGTGGGACGCGACACTGGTTCGCCAGTCAGTGCAGGTGAAGAGTATTCCGGTCGCGAAAATCATCGATGCCGACCGCCGCATTGCATACATCCATCTCGCCGGATTTCAGAAATCGACCGGCTCAGAACTCAATGCGGCTTTGGCCAGCTTGCAGTCTCAGGGTATGAAGTCGCTGATTCTCGATCTGCGCGGCAACCCAGGCGGTCTGCTGACGGCGGCGGTTGATGTGCTTGATCGATTCATCGCTGACGGCGTGCTGGTTTCGACCCGCGGTAGAAGCTCGGACCAGGACTGGACCTATCGAGCTCAGAACAAAGCCACTCTGGAGACCCCGCTGGTCCTGCTGACCGATGGGGACAGCGCCAGTGCCAGTGAGATTGTGGCCGGAGCCATTCGAGACCATCGCCGCGGACAGATTGTCGGTCGGCAGACATTCGGCAAGTGGTCCGTGCAGAGCATCTTCAACCTGGGACGCGAGAACGGCTTGCGTCTGACCACGGCCAAGTTCTACTCGCCCAACGGCCACACACTGGGAAAAATCGGCGTCAAGCCGGACTTCACTGTCGAGCGATCCGAAGAACACAGCGTGGGATTTCGCGGCCCGGCGCTCGACGAGGAAGACGCAGAGGACGCGGACATCGAACGTGCCCTGCAACTGCTTCGTCGGTCATAGCGGCTGCAAACCGATCGGTGTTTCACGTACCCTGTCCGGTAGCTCGAACCGTATCAACGCGGTTACCGCAGACCACCGGCAGCAACGAATCGACCCATGACTTCCGCCTCCGCAGACTGGCTGCACAATGGCACGGGGATGGCTCCCCGTATCGCCTGGGTGTTTGCAACGGAAGCGGAACTGGTGGCGGTGACCACTGCTCGTGAATCGGGCGACTTCTTTGCCGCCGATCAGCTTGGTGGTCTCTATCGTCTGAATCGTTCGGGGCGCGTCGAGGCACTCAGTCACGGCCTGAAGAATCTGCGTTTGCTGTGCTGGAGCGATACGGGCGACGTCGGAGCAGCAGTTTGCGGCGAGGGCGAACTGTGTCTGCTCGATGCCCAGATGAATCTTGCATGGTCGACTGAGTCGCCGTGTGGAATTCTGGGCGCAGCCATCGACGCGTACGGACACAACGTCGTGATCGGGCTCGACAACTGTGACAACGTGCTCCTGAGTGCTGACCGCAAGAAGCTCGCCCAATTCGAAACTCCGAGGCCTCTCAAATTCCTGCAGTTCTGCGCCGGGAAGCCGCGTTTATGCGGCGCCGCGGATCATGGCCTGCTGTGTACGCATGACTTCGACGGACGCGAAATCTGGAGTGAGAGAGTCTGGACGAGTGTGGGTGACCTGAGCGTCACAGAATCCGGCAAGCGAATGTTTATTGCAGGGTTTGCCCACGGAGTTCAGTACTACGACCGACATGGGAACAGTCTGGGTTCATACGTCGTCGATGGGACGCCATCAAAGATCTCTGCGGGATTCTTCGGTGAGCGACTGGTCGTGGCCACGATGGAGCGACACCTGTACTGGCTCGATTCAGACGGTGCTTTACTTTGGGCCGCCGAAGTGCCTGAAGACGTCGTCAGCCTGATCTGTGATCCCCTGGGAGAATGGCTTGTTATCGGTTTTGCCTCCGGCCGAGTGATGAAACTCGACTGGGAAAATGCATGACGCGCGTTGTGTGCGTCCGAATTGTATTTGGCCGGTTACGACGATGTTTCCGTCACACGGATTCATGTCTGCTTGGAATTTCTACGAAGGTGCCTCCGACCAGACTCCCGACGTCAGCCTGACCTAGTTTTGAACCGAGGCAGTCCGCTTGGATTCTGTCTCGACGCTGGGCGCGTCGCGAAGTCAACGTGATGAGTGACACGCCTGAGCAGACGAGTCAGCAATACGCCAAAGACGACTCCGACATCGCAATTGATCCAGTTCAGTCTGGCAGCCACACGAGGTGTAAAGAGCACGGCCATTGATCAATGGTGGGCAATTGTTCGATCCGGTGCTGGTAAGCGTGAAGTCACTCTGACCCTCTGAATTGGAATCAAAGTCAGGGTCCTTGAAAGGAAACCGTCAACGATGAGCCAGACTGTTCTCCCCGAGGCAAATACCGGCGTCACTCCACAATTCGACCAGGCGGAACTTCAAGGCCTTGTCGATGTACTGGGTGGTGATCCGTTGTGTTCCAACTGTAACCAGCGAATGACGGGCGACGCACTTTGGTGCCAGGCCTGTGGCTTCTACAGCTCGCTTGGCACTTTCGTGGAAACGCAGGTGGAGGACACTCGCTCAGCCGCGGACGAAGCGGTTTACACACGCGACTGGATTCGTTGTGCCGTGGCCGGGTCCATCGTGATCCTGCTCGTGTCGGGTTGCAGTATCGCCGCGAGGTTCCTTACTGCCGCTTACAGTGCCGAGCGATTCTGGTACTCGATTCCTCAGGTGGGCGTTGGATGTGTGATGCTGCTATCGGCACATTTGGCTGCGTCGGTCTGGGGCCTGTTGCATGCCAGCGACGTCAGGATTACTGCTATCGTCACGAATCCGATCGATCTCTGGCGAGTCACCTTCGAACAACTTCCCAAGTCCTGGCGGCGGTTGTCGATTGGTGGTGGCGGGTTGCTGGCAATTCTCCTGGGTCTGACGGTGGTTGAAGGCGTCACGCTGTCCCACTTGACCGGCACGCGATCCATACCGCCGAAGCCGAAGCTGTTCAGCTCTCTTGTGGGCCAGGCGACCGCTGCCGCGAGGGCTCAGGCCGACGGTCAACCGCAGCCGCAATCGCTTGAGGAAGCCATCGAGCAATTTGCAGATCAGGGCGAAGAGTTCACGGAAGGCGCCATCGACGACATCGCCGCTTTCAATCCGTGGGACAAGAACAGTGTGGACGAAGAAGATGAAGCCGGGGAAACGGAATCTGAGGACGCGGACGCAGTCCGGCCCGAAGTGACTGTGACGTGTGTCATTGTTGGCTACACCGTCGGTGACAACGGCCGAATTCACGAGTTGTTGACGGCCGCCATGCATCGGGGACGCCTGACTTACGCGGCGACTGTCAGTGACGGTGTCAAAGAACGGCTGCCGGTCACCGTGGCAAAGCAGCTTCAGCAATTGGTCCAGAAGAAACCGCCGATCGTGTGTCCAACTGCCGGACGTAAAGTCGTCTGGGTTCGTCCGGCAGCCACATGTCAGATCGACTGTCGCGGAGTCCGACTGAACGGTGAATTGGTGGGTGCCGTCTTCGGTGACTCCTGAAACCGTGCCTGTGTGTCGTAATACGCACTGCGGCCAGGAAAAGTGTCGCGGACTGATGATGGCAGAGTCGCGTGAGGTATGATGTCGCGTTCCAGTGATCCGAACGCGAAGAGTCCTCACGCATGATGCCCCGCACGACAACACTGCTGCTGCTGATGAGCCTGACAGTTCCTGCGCAGGCCGAATTGCCGTCCATCCGCTTCGATCGGATCCGACCACTCGGCGCGAGTGTTGGTCAGACCGTCGATGTGGAAATCGCAGGTGCCGAAATTGATGGCGTCGAGTCGCTGTTGTTCGATCATCCCGGGTTGTCGGCCGAGTATCTGGAAGAGAAGAAGTTCCGCATCACTGTTTCGGACGATGTGCCACCGGGAACGCGCGACGTCCGGCTGGTCGGTCGATTCGGCGTCAGCAATCCGCGGCTGCTGGCGATTTCGCGCGGACTTCAGGAGGTCCCCGAGCAGGAACCAAATAACGATGCGGCGACCGCGCAGGAAATTCCGCTCAACGCTGCCGTGAACGGTAACTCAGACGGCAATGGCGAGGACTTCTTCGTGGTCAGCCTGTTGGCCGGACAGCGTGTGACCATCAATTGCCTTGCCCGACGCCTGGAATCCGAGATGGATGCCAGCCTGGAACTGACATCCGAGACCGGCCAGTTGCTGGCCAGTAACGGTGAGTACTACGGAGCCGACCCGTTCATCGATTTCGTCGCTTCTGCAGCCGGCAAGTATCGGATCCGTTTGAACGATCTGCGATTTCGCGGCGGGTATCCGTATCGGCTGATCGTCTCGTCGCGACCGCACATCGAGACGATTCACCCGCGAGCCATTCAGGCCGGCCAAAGCGTCGAGGTGGAAGTCACGGGCCGTAATCTGGGCAGCAGTTCGCAGCCGGTGTCGTTGCCCGGTGATGGCCCACCGCTGGATGCGATTCGCCGGATGGCGACTGCTGCGCCTGGACCACTTGAGAATGGTTTGTTTCTCTTCTCCGAGCACCCGACAGGACACAGTGTTCTACCGACGGCGGCCACCTGCACGCTTAACGGCTTTCAGCTTCGACCGCTTGACGATGCATTGAACGCACTCCCGATACTGGTCTGCGAAACGCCGGTCACACTGGAAGTTGAAAACAATGATTCACCAGACAAACCTCAGTTGATTGGACTTCCCGCCGTCGTTTCCGGACGCTTCGATCGGCCGCGAGACGGCGACTGGTTTCAGTTTGAAGTCACCGAGAACGGTCAGTATGGCTTCGAGGTTTACTCGGAACGCATCAACGGCAAAGCGGACCCGTTTGTCGTCATCCTGGATGACAAGGATAACCGTGTGTCCGAGCTGGATGATTACGGTCACCGCATTAACGCCTTCGATGGACATCTGCGCGATCCTTCTGGCAGCGTCGGACTGTCTGCCGGCCGTAAGTACCGTGTCCTCGTCAAGGACCGATACAGCCGAGGCGGAGCACGGTTTCAGTACGTGCTGTCGATTCGCAAGCCACAGCCGGACTGGTTCGCGGCTGCGATTCATCATCAGAACCCGGGCCCCGGTGGAGCGACGATCTGGAAGGGCAGCTCGACATACCTCGACGTCGTGATTCACCAGCGCGACGGCTTCAATCAGCCGATCACAATCACTGCGGAAGGTCTGCCAGCGGGTGTCACTGCAGTACCAACGATCATTAACAACAACAGTCGAGGCACGTTCGTAATAACGGCTGAGCCCGACTCCGCGGACTGGACTGGTGAAGTCACACTGGTTTCGGCCGCGGAAGTTGACGGCCGCAAACTGCGACGCGAGGTTCGGCCGTACGCACGCTGCTGGAACCAGAACAACTCAAGCCGCCCAAGCCGGCGTCTGGCACTCGCTGTGCGGGAACGTGCCCCGTTTGGCCTTTCAATCGATCCACCACAAATCACAGTCGTCGACGGAAAGGCTGCTGAACTGACCGTTCGAGCCACGCGACATCAGGATGGCTTTGCGGCGAAGATCGATCTGCGCGGACTCAACTTGCCCAGCGGTTTCACGATGAGCAACACGACGATCGCCGACAATGGCGGCGCAGCAAAGATCACCATCAACGTGCAGAACGGTCGGCCGCCCGGCGAATACACGATGACAGTGCTGGGACAGGCGCAGGTGCCCTTCTCGAAAGATCCCAAAGCAGAGAACCGCCCCAACACGCTTGTCTCACTGCCAGCGTCTCCGGTCACGATTACGGTGGTTAAGGAATAATGGTTCCGAACTACGAAACACTACGTGCCGAGCTTGATGAACGCGGCTACGTCGTTCTTCAGGATTTCATCGAGTCGACCTGGCTGGATGAGTTGCGCGAGTCGACGGAGCGTCAGTTTGAACTTGAAGGCAATCAGGCCGGATCTGAGTTTCACCAGGAAGCCGGCAGTCGGCGTCTGGCAAATCTTGCCAATAAGGGCGAGGTATTCCGACGCATCGTGACCGAGCCGCGATTGCTGAAGTGCATCGAACTGGTCCTCGGCGCCGACTTCAAACTCAGCAGCCTGAATGCCCGATCCGCCAACCCGCACAACGGCGTGTCGCAGCCGTTACACGCTGACATGGGTGCCATCGCGGACGACCGCGGCTTCTGGGTCTGTAACTCGGTCTGGCTGCTGGACGACTTCACTCCGGACAACGGACCGCTGCGCGTGGTGCCCGGCTCTCACCATTGCAGGCAACTGCCTCAGGAAGCGCTGGACGATCCCGCGGCACCACATCCGGATGAAGTGATTCTGACGGCACCCGCGGGGTCGGTGATCGTCATGAACGCACACTTGTGGCACGGAGGACTCGCCAATCGAACAGATCGCCCACGACGAGCGATCCATGCCTTTTTTGCCAGGCGCGATAAGCCACAGCAGCAGCATCAGAAGCAGCTTCTGCACTCCGATGTTCTGTCGAGCCTGTCCCCTGAACTGCGCGACATTCTGGCGATCGATGACCTGTTGAATGACGAAGTGACAACTCGCGACCCGCAGCGTAGCGGGTTTCTCAAGTAGAACTGGTCTCAGCCATTCACTTGCGAGGCTCGGGTCCAGGCGTATCGTCGATTTTGATCTGCCGACGTATCCACGAGGCGGACAATTCAGGAGCGCCTGCCGGTGTCGTGTGCCCACGCGGCTCTGCGACCACGTGCAAATCGACTCGACTGGCGATTCCCTTGGCGAGCGACGCCTTCGTGATTCGACGGGCCAGGTCAATGGAATGGTCGGTGCCGACCCGGCTATCCTGATCCCCAATAATGATCCAGACCGCGCGGCCAGCCAGCTTTTCAGCCTGCTGCTTCGCGGCGAGCGACTGCACGAGCTTGTTTTCTTCGGCTCCGCGAAACTCCCGCAGTGCCCCCAGCTCGGTCACCGGCGCATAGGCCGCAACGCACTTCACTCGTCGATCGTACGCGGCAAACTGCAGCGCCAGGTATCCACCACGAGAGGTGCCACAGACGGCGACTCTGGCGGCATCGGCGTGGCCGTCAGCGATGAGATGATCGAGTACTTGCGCGAGACGTGTGTTCGTCTCCGCCACAAAGTCGTCACCCTTTTCGCAGCGATGTCGCCAGCCATTCAGCCCCGCGGGTTCACCGGCCCGGTGCTGTTTGCCGTGACAGGGTAGATCTATCGACACCAGCAAATACCCGTTGGCACTCAGTTCATTACCGCACTGACGGAAGTAGGCGTCGCCCAATGTCCCGTCGAGCGTGCTGGCCAGAACTATGAGCGTTGGAGCCGGTGACGTTGGAAGAGTGCCCCAGCTTCCAAATTGCACGCCAGTCCCGGTTTCATGCACCTCAACCTTCCGGTCACTCTCGGCATCACCTGCAAGTGCGTCCGACAGAGAACCAGCGAAGACGAGCGTGAAGACGAATCCGGCTGCGCGCATCATGACGGTACTCTTTTCGTTCGCATGATCGGGCTCGCAGCCGATCTGAGGCAGTGTTCTTACACAGAGCTACTTCCAGGTGTTGTCCGCAATCGGCTTACCGTTGGTCGTCAGGATCTGAAAGTGATGAAAGCCGGCCCGCATGCCTGAGTATCGCCAGACGACTTTCTTGTCCCGCGTCACCTCAAACAGTTTCACCTGTTTTCCACTGCTGTGATAACTGGAGATGACCGTATTGCCGTTCGGTAACCTCTGGGCACCGCACGCGTCGTTGAACAGGTTTTCGCCCACGTCTTCGTTGTCGACGCTCCAGACAATCTTACCGTCGGCATCAACTTCGATAATGCGATTGCCATTAGTGCAACCGATCAGAGTGTTGCCGTCTTTCAGGCGAATTGCCGTAAACGGCCAGTCGCGTTTTGCACGGCCGCGGTCATCTGTTGGAAAAGTGCGAACGACTTTGCCACTACCGGGTTCGTATTCCTTCACCGCAAAGTCCAGCAGGTGCGGCGCGATGTAATTACCATTGGGCAGCATGCGCAACATCCGTGTCTGCATGTGAGCGTTGCCGGTCTGACACTGAAACGGAGTCGTCTTCAGCACGTTGCCCTGGCGGTCAATCACCAGGGCTCGAGGTTCCGGTCCCAGCTCGGCAACCAGGAACTGACCGTCTGGTAGAGGTTGAACGGTACTCGTTTCCTTTTGCTGACCTTTGTACTGAAAGACGATCTTCTTCGTCTTACGCTCAACTTCCACAACGCCACCGTTGGGGAATCCCTTCGTTCCATAAAGCGCCAGCAGTACGTTGCCGCTGGGCAGGACCCATCCGTCGCTGGCCGGCATATCGAACTTCCACTCGACCGTCCCGTCTTCACCGACGATCACAGCCCGGTTCGCTTTTCCGACGCCAAGGAACGAGTGTGTGACCCCGGCTTCATCTTTGGCGGACACCGGTGATCCCAATACTACAGACAGCATCAGGCAGAGAATCGCCAGGAGAGCGATACCAGAAAGTGAAAGAGAACGACGCTTCTCGTAAGACGCAGCAATGGAACTTTGCATCACGCGTTGGCTCCTTGGGTAAATGAGTGAGTTTCTGTCAGACGCAACGCGGCTTCTGAGAGATGCTCACAACCCAGAGCCGATTCGCCGCCGTTGAAACGTTGCTTCGCGGCCTTTGCGTCCTTCTGTCACGTCCGGCATTCAAACAGAAGTCCGCAAAGATCGCGAAGGACAGACGGAAAGAGACTGGACCAGCAGTTGGTCAGTGCCAACTTGTAACGGGCTAACCCACCAGCAATTCCGCGATCGGCGAACCGTGTGCCAGCACGGGCACGGGACGACCCAGTGCGTCCGTAAACACTTCCGTGCTGGAAACGCCCAATTGGTGATACATCGTGGCCAGGATGTCGTTGAAGTGAATCGGGCGATCCAGAGGGACGTCGCCGGCACGAGTGCTGGAACCGACCACGACGCCCGACTTAAGCCCGCCACCCGCCAGCATGACGGAAAAGACCTTGTCCCAATGATCGCGACCGGCATTGGCATTGATTCGAGGTGTCCGTCCGAACTCGCCGAAAATGGCCACCAGGGTCGTGTCGAGCAAGCCGCGCTCGTTCAGATCATCCAGCAGCGTACTGACCGCCAGATCCATCGGCGGCAGCAGCGTGTTTTGCATCAGGCCAAAGTTATCAACGTGCGTGTCCCAGTCCTGTCCCTTCACCTGATTGAGTGAGTAATTCATGAGCGTAAACGGAACACCCGCTTCGGCCAGGCGGCGAGCCAGTACGGTCTGCTGTCCCCAGAGATGATTTCCATAACGGGCTCGCTGCGACGCAGGTTCCTGATTCAGGTCGAACGCCCGACCCGCCGCGTCACGCGTGAGCATGTCGGTGGCTTGACGATGAAAGGCTCCCAGCGAATCGACGTGCGTCTCCACCGAGGATGATTGCAGTGCGCTTAGTAACCCAAGTCGCTCATGTAGCCGGTCCGTGGTTAGTTGAGGATGAAGTCTCAGATTCGGCGGTGCCGAAAACGGCTGTTCGGAGCTCTCGGGCGGCATGCCCGAGTCGAGCGGCTCATACTCGGAGCCGAGCAATCCGGCTGTCGCATAATGCACACGCGCGCCCAATTGCCCGGAATGTGGAATGGTGACGTAGGGCGGCAATCCAGGTCGCCCCGGGGCGAGTGTACGAGCCGCTACCGAACCGATTGAAGGAAACGTTGCATTGCGGTTCTTTCCTTCCACCGACGCTCCCGGCAAGTCCCAGCCGGTCAACGTCATGTGAATCGCAACGGGGTGACTGGGTGAATCCACGTAGGCGCTGCGCACGACATTGAACAGGTGGGCGCGCGCTGCGAGTCGTGGCATGTGTTCGGAAAAGTGAACACCTGGCAGGCTCGTTGCAATTGATTGGAATTGGCCACGGTAATCACTGGGCGCCAACGGTTTTGGATCGAAGCTTTCATAGTGTGACAATCCGCCCTGCAGATAGATCACAATCGCCTGCCGCGCCGGCGCGTCGGGCTTTGTTGAGCGGGCCTGTAATAACGACGGCCACAACATCGCACCGGCGGCGCCGCCGGTTTGTAACCACTGCCGACGAGTAAACTCGCTGGATGCGTCGGGATTCCTGAGTGAACTCAAGGCATGGACTCCGAATTTGGCTGGCTCAGTCAGTGGCAGGGGATTCTAAAGAACTTGCGCGATTGTTACTGATTCGGAACAGCATGACATGGACGAGCCCCAATTGCCTCTTCCGGGCCGCATCGTTCTCCTTGGGGTTGATCGTTCCTGCAGATTGTCGGGCGGGAAACCCAGGCATTTTGTGCAGACCAGCCATGCCGACGATGCCGCCACGGGGACTGGTAAAGCCGTCGTCGGAAAGTTTGCCGATCTGGACAGCTCCGCCGCCGTTCAGAAGAACAAGCGTGTCACCCACCGTTATCGTTCCGTGTCCGATCAGCGTACGCGGCACTGGAATGTGATCAGGCCGCCCGTCTTTCCGGGGAGCGGATCATCGAGCTGGAACGTCAGGACCAGACTGCCCTCTTCGTTGTCCTGCATAAGCAGGTCACCGGGTCGGTCTGAGCTGGCCGATTCTTCGATCAGTTCCAGACGCGGCGTCAGGTTGTCGACGACGCGGACGTTATACAGCTCACGCTCGCCCAGGTTGTCGTAGCGAATGGCGAACGTCACCACGTCGCCCGGCTGGACCACTTTGGTGTCAGCCAGTTTGACGATTTGCAGACGGCCCGGTTCGGTGTCCTGGGGTTCCGTGCCCACCATCTCGGTTAGCCGGAACTTTGCGTGTACTTCGTTGGCCGAGTCCAGTTTAGCGACGACCACCGGGTTTTCGTCACGCGTCCAGTGGTGGGCAGCGGCGATGCCGGAAGCGAGTTGTGCTTCGTCTCGCTGGTGGAACTCGGCTCGGATGGCATACGCGAAGTCCATGAACGTATTCATCAGCTTCGTCCGCGACTGGAGCCGAATGGCGCCGTCGGTTCCCGCCAGCCAGTCGCGTTTTTCGAGTCCGCTGGCCCGGGATCGAACTCTATTTCCATGAGCCTGATCAGCCATCGCGTACGTGTCCGGAGCGACATTCCGTTTGATGCCCGATCCGAAGCGGAAGTCCTTCATGCCGGCCAGTTTCTCGACGGAGAATCCGCCACTGGGTGACGCTGTCGTGCGGACTGACGCGAAACGTGGTGCATAAATTGCGACGGCGCCGGTATCGAGCGCGTGAGACTTGCCCAGGTGATCAACGTACTCGGCAAACGTGTCTTCAGTCTCGACGCCGTAACGGAAGAACGAGTCGTAATGCACCGGCTGGTCTCGATCGCCACCGGACAGCAGATATTCGTCGGGATGCTGTTGCCATGCCGTGCCCGTCATCCAACTGGCTTCTGGTTCGCTCAGCACACGACCGTCTTCAGAGACCGTTCGTCGCGGATCGTTCTGCGTGAAGCTGATGGCAGACACCAACGGGTCGTTCATGCGCGACAGGCCGTTCGGTACGGAACCGTGCGCTTGCTCAACTCGGGCGATCCCGTCAGTTGGCGGCTCGGGAGAATTCGCTCGTATGGGATCTGTGAGTCGGGCGGTCGGCTGTTCGACGGCGGGCGTCGGTGAGTTCTGAGTGAAGCCAGGTTGCAGTCCAGGTTCCCGCAAAAGACGACTCTGGCAACCGGTCATGGTGGCTACGATGACAATCGCGATTCCACAACCAGTGAGACACTTAAGCCGGGCGATCGAGGCATTCATAGAGAGGGCCCCTGACTCGGCAATGTCGGATTGACTGGTGTCGGATTCGGTTCGACGGCCGGAATGCCAGGCGGTGCTGGCTGGGGATTCGGATTGGCTGGCGGCTGCGGTCGGGGCCCCGGCCGTGACTCACTGATCGGGCCGCCCGTGCCGAAGAAGGCGGGTGGTTCACCCAACGGGTTGGGGAGCCGGCCGCCCAGTCGCAGAATCAGCATCGGGCGTCCGTAACGATCTGCTTCCGAAAGGGCATTTGTGGTTGGATCAACGTCGCGAGCCCGCGTAGCTTCGTCCAGTTCAAAAGGAGCTGCGATCTGCGGCTGCTCAAGATAAACGACTCGGGTGACCAGATTGCCGTTCATGGCCAGCTCGATGTCGGAGCGGTCGATATGCACTGGGATGGGGAAATTGTGCTTCTGACCGGCGGGCGGGTGCAGCCGATCGATGACTTCGATTGTCGGATAGATTTCCGCGCCGGGCAGTTCCGGCATCTGACTGACTCGCAGGCGGTACGAATGCCCGACCATGACTCCCAGTTGCAGGGGAGACGGTGTTGTCAACGGCCGCAGAGGGCGACTGTTGTAGATGGTCACCTCGGCTTCACCGTCCACGATGATGCGGATGGGCTGCATCCATGTGGGAGACGCTCGTCCCATCAGGTCGGCCCAGCGGGCAGCGGTGCCCGGTGGTGAGCTTTGATCGAGTGGCTGGTGCCTGCGGTAAGGCGGCACGACCTGGGCTTCCGCCGTCGAGACGGCGGCGGCGGTCCATGCACCCAGTGCCGCGATCAGCCACACAATCGGTGTTCGGTTCGACATCAACGCAGACCGATTCAATGGAGTGAGTGGGAACCAATTGACTCCCGGTTTCCCGGCCGGTGTTTCAGACGTCGCTCGATCAACGTCTCGTCCGACGGAGACAGACGGACGAAGTGTCGTCCGGCTGAAGTCGGGACGTCAGTTGTTCGAGAACCGTCGCTCCGGGTCTTAATAAGGCTGGCCCGGCAGTGCGTTCTTCGGCCATGAGGTCTGGCCCGGACTGAAAATCGGGTGCTTCTCGTTGTATTGGATGTGCCTGACCGGTTCCGGCATGCGGATGCCCGGATCATGCTTCACGTCGATCAGCAGATGGTCCGTCGGTCGAGGGATGATGTTCTCCGAGAGATTGCGAACAGTGTGCGACTTCAGGCCGGCCGGTCGACCGAATGGTAGATGCGGCGGGCCAGGGAGCCCGATCGGTGTGGCAGTGGACGGCATGCCCCAGACGGGAGTGCCGGCAACTCCAGAGACAGGGTTCACGCCCGGCATGCCTGGACCGCCCGGCATGCCCATCATCATCGGGCCGGGAATCGACTGATTCCCCTGCACAGCAATTGGAGTGGGAGGAGCGTACTGTTCCTGATCCCCATCAAGCTGCCAGTACGACACCTGCTCGACGGCACCAGGTCCCATCGGCGCATTCGCCATTTCGTGATCCATGTTGCCCATGCGAAGCACCAGCATGATTGTCCCACGACGCTCGGCCTCGGAGACTGGATCGGCACCTGGCTCGAGCTTTGTGGAAACAAGTGTCTCGACTCCGGCAATGGCCAGTTCCTGGAACTTCGGATCGGGCAGGAAGATGACCTTGGTCACAAAGTTGTTGCTGGAAACCTGGTCCAGGTCCTCGTCGGTGATCTCAAGCGGCACACTGTTGTGCGACAGGTAGGCGTCGGTTGTCGGATGCGTCGGATAAACCTGCAGCGTCGGGTAGACGATCATCCCTTCACGTCCTGGAACATCCCCAAGTTTCAAGCGGTAGGTCGCTCCCTGACTGAAATTGTACCGGGCGGGGGATGTCAGCTGGTTCTCGGCAAAGCCGGGTCCCACCTGCCAGCCGATGCCCATGCCGGCCGGGTTCGCAAAGCGGACCTGAGTCGATTGTGACTGAAAACTGCGAGGCGCCTGCGGAGCCATCGACGCCATGAGCGCCGGTCGCGGCAGATCGACCATCGGTCCCGGATGCGCCAGCATGGCTGCCGGGGGCGCCACGAACTCGTTCCGGTCAACGGCCTGCTGACCTGTGAATGTGCCGTCCATCTGGCACCCCACGGCCACCAGAAGGATTGTGCCGAGAACGAGGAAGTAGAATCTCATCGCCTGATCTCCGCCTGGAAGCGATCGACAACGCTGCCCCAATATGGGAATTTGCGTCGACCTGCCCAATGAGCCGGGACTAGAATCGTCGTCTGTCCGGTGAAGGCCGCCTGATGGCGAGTCTCCAACGCACTGCATGCACGGGCAGCAGCATTCTTTTCTTCGGACTTGTCCAACCGGAATCTTTGGCAAATCCCGTATTTTCGGCACAACATGAAAACTCTACCTATCTTAACACTGACCGTATCCTGTGTTCTGACAGCAGGTTACGCATGGAACACCATCCTGACGGCTCAGGAAACGCCGCCCAAGGAGTCGCCCCAGCCGGCACCTCCTGCGGCCGCAGCGCAGTCAGACGTGCCACAGGGTCCGAAAACCGCAGCGGGAGGTCCGGTGCGATCGGCCCGGGTCGAGTTGCGACGCAACGAAAAATCCGGCGCCTCGGCAGTCGTCACGCTGGACACTGCTCGTGACCGACTGACCGCCTATCGCACCGTGAAAGCGGAGATTGTTGAAACCGTGGTGCTGGAGCCCCGGCGGTTTCGCATGAAGGGCACGTACCTGCAGGGAACTGATCTGAAGCTGCGTCTGGAGTACAACGTGCAGGTCGGTGGCACGAAAGCTTCGCTGGTTGAGGTCTGTGACGGTCAAATCCTCTGGACGTGGCATCGAATCGGAACGGTGCAGCGTGTGACGCGGCGGAATGTTCGTCAGATTCTGAGCGCTCGGGAATCCAACGGCCGAACGGATCACAACACATTGATCACCGAACTGGGCTTGGGGGGACTGCCAGGTCTGCTCGCGTCAATCCAACAGTCGGTGCTGCTCGACAAGCAATGGGAACAGTCGGCCGGTGACCGCACACTGGTCGTCATCGCGGGTGGCTGGAAGGACTCGTTCCGCAACCGCGTCGCTCCAAGCGAGACACCGGACAAGGCGTTGCCGCAATGGGTCCCGGATCGAATTCGAGTCTATTTTGAACAGGACTCGCTGTTCCCGCGCCGAATTCTGTATCTGAAGCGTGACGCTGCGAACATTCTTCATCCGATGGTCAAGCTCGACTTCGAAGAGGTCGAGTGGAATGGGGACCTCGATAACGAGCAGTTCACATTCATCCCGCCAGCGAAGGTTGTGGCCGAGGACATCACTCAGGCCTACATCAAGCAGTTCTCGAAACAACCACCCGCAGCGGCCGCACCGGTGAACTGACACGATCGAACGATCGTACCTCGAACGAGACGGAATCATGCCCAGACGTCGTTGGAAACCGCCGATCCTGGATCGGCAGGCAACTCCCGAGCAGACGACCGTACCGAGCTGGATCGTTTCGATCTGCTTTCACGGAACACTAATGCTGTTTTTCGCAGTGGGGCTGCAGAGCTGCGACTCAGGCGCCAACGGAGCCAGTGACGAGGAGTTTCGCGAAGTCGGCATCTACATCAAGGACGCCATCGAGCTGGTCGAAAACGTGCACGAAGACGAGAAGCCGGTCCAGGACGTTGTGGAGAATACCGAGACCGATGCACAACCGAGTGAGGCAGAAATCGCCGAGGCCATAAACAATACAGCCGAACTGCCATCCGAACTGCTGGACCTGCCCGAGCTGTCGCCGACGAATGTCATCGGCGCCTCAGCCGCACCGTTAAGCCCGCCCTCTTCCATTGGCCAGCCCGATGCGCTGGCCGGCGTGGACGGAGCACCTGCTCCCAGCGTGCGTCGCGGTGCCGGGCACGGTCGGACATCCTTCTTCGACATCGACACCGAGGGAAATCGGTTTCTGTACGTCGTTGATCAATCGGGCAGCATGGGGTTCTACGGTCAGTTGCGCGTGGCTCGCAGCGAGCTGCAGGCCAGCCTGCAGAGTCTCGATTCAACGCAGCAGTTTCACATCATCTTCTACAACACCCGTTACCGGGAAATGCAGCTTCGCAATCGCGAACCAGGTCTGTCATGGGCGACTGACATCAACCGCACCCTGGCGGGTCAGTTTCTACGGGGAATATCGCCGGAAGGCGGTACAGATCATATCCCGGCCCTGCGGAAAGCCCTGAGCTATCGGCCGGAGCATCTGTTCTTCCTGACTGACGCCGATCAGCCGCAACTGACAGCGAGAGACCTCGACGACATTCAACGACTGAACCGAGGCCGGACGCACATTCACTGCATCGAATTCGGGCAGGGCGCCAACCTGGGTCTCGACAACTTCCTCAAGCGACTGGCCCGACAGAACGATGGCACCTATCGATACAGGGACGTGACGAAGTTCGGCGCGAAGTAATGCGGCAATGAAACTCACGCGGCGCTGCGGCTATGTTGACACAACGACCGCGTCAATCAGCTCGCCCGGAACGCCAGCAGACTTCGCTGCATCGATGACTTGCGCCCAACTCGTTTCATCCAGATCCAGTCCGTCGCGCTGTGCAGCCCGATTCTGATCTTCCACTTCGCCCGGAACCATCACGGGGCGGTTGGCATCAAGCGGACGTGACGAGCGGACGAAGTCGACGTAGCGGCGTATCTCGTCGAATAATGGCCCCGGAGTCCCGAGCTGTTGCGGATCGATATAGATCGACAGCATGCCCTGCTCAAGCTGCTTCTTTCCGGGAGTGCTACAGCCCCCACCAGTGAGAGCCCCCGCCAGAATCTCCGCGATCAGGCCCAGGCCGTATCCCTTGTGCCCACCAAACGGAAGTATCGATCCCACAGGGCGACCACCGGGCGGACCGTAAAAATCGTTGGCATCATTTGTCGGCTGGCCTTCCGCGTCCAGGATCGTGTCATCCGGAACGGGCACGCCTTTGTTCCGAGCGACTTTCAGCTTGCCTTCGGCGGTCGCGGCAGCCGCGATGTCGAAAATGATCGGTGGGCCGTCTTCGATCGGGATTCCCATGCAGACCGGATTGATCGAAAGCCGCGCGTCACGTCCACCCACCGGCACGACGAACATCCCCAGGCCAGTCGTGTTCACGAAGTGCAACGACACAAGCCCGGCCGCGGCGGCCATCTCCGCCCATGTTCCGATGCGTCCCAGGTGAGCACTGTTCCTCAAGGCAACGAGTGAAATCCCCTGTTCACGGCACTTGCGAATACCGATTTCGACTGACTGCTTTCCCGTCCATTGACCGAAGCCCAGCCCTGCATCGGCGACGGTCAGCGTGCCGGTGTCGACAACGAGTTCCAGGGACTGTCCGGCGATGACCTTTTCTTCGCGCAACCACTGCAGATAAATCGGAGCGCGAATCACTCCGTGTGATGGATGCCCCGCCAGATTCGCTTCGACAAGATGATCGGCAATGACCCGAGCTTCCTCATCTTCACAGCCCACCCCGGCGAACAAGCGAGTGACCATTGTCTTCAGTGCTTCCGGTTGCAGCTTCATGGGTTTCTCGTCAGGGAATAGAAAACGGGGAGCGGCGCCGTGCGCGACTCCCCGTCTTAATCAATGTTTGAGGCGATTCGAACGAAACTTACTTCCGAAATGTTGCCAGGAACGCGCTGCGGATTCCACGATTGATGAACCGCGAGCCGAGAGCCTTGCCCTGGTAGGACAACTTCAGTGAGTACGCGGCGCCCGCGTTGTCGACCTTGGTCAGTGGCTTGTAGTAGACCACTTCGTTTGTGCAGACACAGTCGCTCTGACGCAGCTTGCGGGTGTTGATCTCTGCCAGTCCGCCCGCCTTGAACGAGCCGACCATGTCGATGTGGTCGTTCTTCAGACTGATCGGCACGGCATTGATCTTCAGCACGTTCCGCGTGAGCTCTTTGGCCGAATCTTTGACGAATGCGACCAGTGCGTTGCGCTGATCCGTAGTGGCGTCTTCGTCGACGAGAATGACCGACTTCACCCGACCAGCCTTCATCGGAAACACGCCGTCGTAACCCAGCGTGCCCTGGGACTGAACGATCAAAGCGGCTCCCAGTCCGTCAAGTTTGACGTCGTTCCATGAACCCTCGTCGACCTTCCAGGCCATCAGAGCTTCTTTACCAGCCAGGTCCATTTCCGCGTTGGCGAAGCAGGGACCGGTGTAAACATTGCACGTGCGAGCTTCCAGATACTCGCCAGTGATCTTCGCGGCGGATGCAAGCGACGACAGGCTCAAGGCCAGTCCGGCCACGGTCAAGCAAAGGATCGGTCTCATGTCAGAGTTCCTCTCGAACAGTTTCGCGGAACGGAAAGGCATTACGAGCCAGTGATGTTCTCACCGCTCGGCGTGAAGGTCAAGAACGAAGGCGTATCGCGAACGGGGGGACCAAGTGTCGTGGAGGCCGGGAACGACAGCAGAATCGCGTCGTTTCACGACAGCTCAAGACCCTCACAACAGCTCCGAATCATGGTCAGTCCCGGCTGTTGAGTTTCGAGAGCAGTCTCAGGATCTCGATGTACAGCCACACCAGGGTCACCATCAGACCGAAGGCGCCGTACCATTCCATGTACTTTGGAGCGCCTCGTTTAACGCCCTGCTCGATGAAGTCAAAATCGAGAACCAGATTCAAAGCCGCGATCACGACGACGAACGCGCTGAATCCAATGCCCATCATGCCGGAGTCGTGAATGAACGGAATTGACGAGCCGAACATTCGCATGATCATCGACGCGGCATAGACCATGCAGATGCCGCCGGTGGCAGCGCAGATGCCAAGCTTGAAGTTTTCGGTCGCTTTGATCACTCCCGTGGAGTACGCGAACAGCAGCGCGAACAGCGTTCCGAATGTCAGACCAACGGCCTGAAAAGCGATGCCCGTGCCGGGATAACGCGCTTCCATAAATGCCGACAGTCCGCCTAGAAATAAGCCCTCGGCGAATGCATAGATCGGAGCCGTCACGGCAGCCCACTTCGGTTTGAAACACGTGATCAGACAGAAGACCAGTCCGCCAATCAGACCGCCCATCATCAGCGGCATCACGATTGGATTCTGCTGAGCGAATGCAGACCACGTAATGGCCGCGCCGCCGATGACCAGCAGCAGAAGGAATCCGGTTTTGAAAACGGTACCTTCCAGAGACATCGTCCGCGTTGATTCGTAGATCTCGAATCGCTCGAAGGTACTCGCCTTAAGAGCGGGATTTCCGGATCGCATCACTCTCTCTCCTGGACGGGTAATTGATGACCTGGTCCTGCGGGAATCGATGACCACGCGTAGTTTATCGGGAACAGCGCTGATCAACAGGCCACTTTGTCGGGTTAGACAAGTTCGCGTTTTTCGATGATTCGTGTAACGGCGGAACGGTAATAGACGGTAACGAGCGACATTTTGCGAAAGTCCGATTTCGAAAAAAAAACGTGCAACGACCGGAATTCCCACCAGGAACATGAATCGAAAAGCGACTTCAGTGAGTAGACGTAAATCAGCCGAACGAATCGCGGCTCGGCAAGGAGTGAAATGCAGCACCAGGCTGCTAATTCCTCAGATTCGTGAAAGGTTTCTCCGCTAACGGTGTTTGATCTGTAGCGGGATTGCATGTGCAACGTGCGCATTCGATTGCTGTTTTCTTTGTGCCCCATCCTCACAGTCCTTAGATGGCGGGCCTGAACTATGCGCTGGTTGAAAGATCCGGATCGACTTCAGGTAGCTCTGACCGCAGCGTTGGTTGTCATCGCTGCGGGATGCTCTCTGTTCGGCGTGATCGACGATCGGCTATCCACACCGACACCTCGGGAAGTCCCTCCAGCAGACAGACTGAATTCTTTTCTGGCGGCTTACCCCGCTGCGGTCGTGGCGCGGCTCCCACTGGAGAATGTTCAACACAGAGTGTGCCTGTCGCTCTATGACTTCTCCGGGTTTCCCAGTTGGCATTTTCTTAGCGGTGAGAAAGCACTAATGCTGATGGTGCGTCCCAGGAACTCACCGGGAGGCGATCAGTGGGTCATCCAAAAGTCAATGATCGACCTCGAGCATGATGGGACGATCGATTTCGTGATTGAGGGCCGACGAAAAGTCTCAGACGAGGTACTTTCTCCGATGAATGCGGACCTGGTCCGAGGGCCGACAGAGGCGGAGCAGCGACTGTTTGCCGAAACCTGTGCCAATCCACAACTCGTTGCCACTTTGAATGCGGATTGCTTTCAGGACACGATCGATTGGGTCCATAACCGCACTTGATGAACCGGGTTCCTGGTTCAGGAACTGCAATGAACCAGATTGTCGAGTGCTTCTGAAATGGCATCGGCACCGACCGACGGCACGCGGCATGTTCCGTGTTCACAGATGTAGAGCGTGGGTTGGCCATCGACCGCCTGTCGTCCTTCCAGCAGTGGCTGCAACGGAGACGACTCCTCGACAACTGCGACTGATGGACGCAGAATCAGAACATGGTTGGGCAGGCGTTTGTCGGCGAGTAGCCGCTGGGCCGTTCGGTTAGCGGATGCATCGTCACCGTCGCATAGCACGAATTCATACGACGGCCCCAATAGCCAGTCGAGAGCCAGTAGTGACTGCCCGCTTGCAAGTGCCAGTTGCTCCATTTGCCCGGACAGCGCTTTAAGCGTCGCCACCGCTTTCTGTTCGATGTTGGGACGCGCGGCGATGCGCGCCAGACGCAGCAGGGCATACGCGGCCATTCCATTGCCTGACGGTGTCGCATTGTCCTGACAGTCCTTCGCCCGCGTGATCAGTTCTTCGTGATCCGACGACGTGTAAAAGAACCCGCCGGCCTGAGTGTCCGCGAATTGTTCGAAGAGCCGTTCAGCCAGTGCGATCGCTGAGGTCAGCCAGTGTCCCTCACCCGTCGCCTGGCAAAGCTCCACCAGGCCGTCGATCAGACATGCGTAATCGTCGAGGTACGCATTGAATCGGGCGCGACCGTCCTTAAACGAATGGAGTAACCGCCCGCCCTCCTCACGCATGTTATTCAGGATAAACGCAGCAGCTTCGCTGGCGGCCGCGGCATAGCGAAGTTCATCCAGTACCGTCGAAGCACGCGCCATTGCCGCGATCATCAGCCCGTTCCATGAAGTGAGAACTTTGTCGTCGCGTCCAGGTGCGATCCGCGTTGATCGGGCTTCGAGAAGTTTCGCGCGACCGCGAGCCAGAACCTCTTCGAGTTCCTCGGGCGTTTGATCCAGGACTTGCGCCGCCTGAGCGTGGGGCTGCGGCCGATTGAGAATACACTTGCCTTCCCAGTTGCCCTCGGATGTCACGTCGTAGCAGTAGCAGAACAACTGACCGTCATCCGGGCCAAGTAATTCCATGACTTCGTCTTCATACCAGACGAAGAACTTGCCTTCTTCGCCTTCGCTGTCAGCGTCCTGCGTGGAGTAAAAGCCGCCTTCGGGTTGTGTCATCTCTCGAAGCACATAGTCCAGCGTCTCGCGAGCGACGCGAGCGTAGTCTTCGTTGCCGGTTGCCTGGTACGCTTCGATGTAGGCCGGCGTCAGCAATGCGTTGTCGTAGAGCATCTTCTCGAAGTGCGGCGCCAGCCAGCGGACGTCTGTCGAATAGCGATGGAAACCGCCGCCAAGCTGATCGTAGATCCCGCCGCGCGACATCAGATCGAGCGTTTGCGTCACGACATTCAATGCATCGCTATTGCCGAATCGTTGCCATGTTCGCAGCAGCACGCGCAGGTCCATCGGATGCGGAAACTTCGGCGTCCCTCCGAACCCGCCATGCGTGCGGTCGGCCGATCGCAGCAAGTCTCGCTCGGCATTCGTCAGCAGTGAGACATCCAGTTGTGTGGGCTCGACTCGAATGCCACTGGCCTGAGCCACAGCGTTTGTCAGTTCCGCAGCCTGGGCATCAACACGATCTCGCTTCTCAACCCACGCTTCGTTGACGCCAAGCAGGATGTCGAGAAACCCGGGCATACCCATGCGGGCGTGAGGTGGCCAGTAAGTACCGCCGTAGAACGGATGCAGATCGGGCGTCAGGAAGACCGACATGGGCCAGCCGCCGCGTCCAGTCAGAAGCTGCACAGCGTTCATGTAGATTTGATCGAGGTCGGGGCGTTCCTCACGGTCGACTTTGATGCACACGTAGTGCTCGTTCATGACGGCAGCAATGTCGTCGTTCTCGAAGCTCTCGTGCTCCATCACGTGACACCAGTGACACGCCGAATACCCAATCGAAAGGAAGATCGGCTTATTGAGTTCACGTGCCCGAGCAATCGCTTCATCGCCCCACGGAAACCAATCGACCGGGTTGTAAGCATGCTGCTGCAGATACGGGCTGGTTTCGTCGGCCAGTCGATTTCGTGGGCGTTCGTCGGTCATGGAGTGTCCAAGGCTGAGGTGCGATCATCGCACGCAGCATCACAGCGAAGTCGGGAGAACCGCAACTCACTCCAACAGGCTTTACGGATGGCAGCGCCACTCCGGCATCTGCTTCACGCGATCGTGGCCCCCGCATAGACTGCCGGCCCGATACTCTCACCCGCCGTCAAGGAAGTTCCGCATGTCGTCGTTCGTTCTGACCGATGTCAACTCCGATCTCTTTCACGAGGAATGGATGCTTGATCAAGCATCCGGACCCAAGCTGGCCGGCTCGTCTGAATGGTCCATTTCGAAACGGACACTGCGTGGGGGTCTATCGGACGGCGTCGATGTCGTGACACTTGATAACGGTGAGCTGTCGATATCGGTGCTGCCCACACGCGGCATGGGACTGTGGTGTGGCGAATATCGTGGCATTCCCATCGGCTGGGAGTCGCCGGTCGCTCGGCCGGTGAACCCGCAGTTCGTCAACCTGCAGGAGCGCAGCGGGCTCGGATGGCTGAACGGATTCAATGAGCTGCTGTGTCGTTGCGGGTTGTCTTACAACGGACCGCCCGGCACGGATCGTGTCCTGAACAATAACGGTGACCCGATCGAAACGGAGCTGACTCTGCACGGCAAGATCGCCAATCTGCCGGCTCACCACGTCGAAGTGGAAGTCAGCAGTGTCGGAGCGGGAACACTGAGTGTCACCGGCTCTGTCGACGAAACCATGATGTTCGGGCCCGCGCTGCAATTGACTTCGACGGTCTCAACTGAGGCGGGTTCCAATGCGGTCACGATTCATGATCGTGTCACCAATCTGGGCGCGCAGCCGACCGAGCTCGAGCTGCTGTACCACACCAACATCGGCCGCCCCTTCCTGGAAGAAGGTTCGCGTCTTGTGGCGGCCATCGTTGAATCCGCTCCTCGCGATGCACACTCAGCCGCGGCAGCGGATCGTCTGGATGTGTATTCCGGTCCGGTTACCGTGTTCACGGAGGAAGCGTTTTTCTTCGAACTCGCGGCCGATGCCAGCGGCCGTTCCAACGTGATGCTCAGGAACGCCGCGGGAGATCGCGGGCTGAGCCTCAGCTTCCCCAAACAACAGCTCCCATGTTTCACATTGTGGAAGAACACGCAGGCGGAGGCGGATGGATTTGTGACAGGGCTCGAACCGGGCACAAATTACCCCAACCTGAAGACGTTCGAACGCGACCGTGGCCGGGTGATCCAACTGCAACCCGGCGAAAGCTACCAGACATCGATCGAGATGCGGATTCACGATTCGGCCGACGCTGTGACGCAAGTCGAAGAACAGATTCAATCACAGCAGTCCCCGGAACCGCAGCAGCACGCCGTTCCGATCACACGGTTCTCGCAGCTCTGATGTCTAGCGGTCTGATTACGGTTCAGCCGCTGGATTGTCAGTGGCGCCGTCTTCTGACTCGTCCGGTTCTGATTCAGCACCAACCGGCTTCACCGGGCTGGCATCGGTGTTCGGAAGGGGCGCGGGGCGACCGTTCGGCGGTGTTGTCGTCAGATCAGGCACGCCGTCAACCAGCAGCTTAAGCAGACTGCTCGACGTCGACAGCACCAGCGTCGTTTTCTCGTTGAGCACTTTGCGATAGGCGTCGAGTGTCCGGACGGTCCGGTAGAACTCCGGATCGCGTGCATGGGCCTCATTCAAAATCGCCAGGGCTTCGGCTTCCGCTTCGCCGCGGATGCGTTCGGCCTCCGCTTCAGCCCGTGACAGAATCTCGCTGGACTGCCGATCCGCCTGGCTGCGAATCACGGTGTTCTGAGCCAGCCCCGCGCTGCGATAGCGATCCGCAATCTTCTGCCGTTCGCTTTTCATCCGTTCGAACACGGCCTGTTGATTACCGAGCGGAAAATTGAGCCGCTTAATACGGACATCGACAACTTCAATCCCCAAACGCTCGGTCACCGACTGCTGCTCGTCAGGCCTTTGCCGCACATCCGACAGAAGCTGGTCGGCCAATGTGTCCAGAGAGATATCGGCAGCGTCGTCGGGCGGACTCTCCGGATCGGTGACTCGCATCAGGTCGCTCAGTTCGATCTGGGCGATGCGCGTTGCCAGTGTCGAACGCACACGGGTTTCGAGTCGAGCCTGCGCAACTTCGGAACTGCCCAGCGAACGGAAGAATCGCACGGCCGGGCTATCAAGCAAGTCACCCGTTTCCGCGGCCTCAGCGATTCTCCAGCAGACGTAGGCATCGACCGTGACATTTTTCTTGTCGCGAGTGAACGCTTCGCGGCCCAGGGGATCGAACAGTTGTATCCGCCGGTCGAATCGCCGGGCGGCTCCGATCGGCCACGGCAGTTTGACGTTCAGTCCGCGGTCGTCAGGTCGGTCCAATACAGCGGCGATTGTGCCGAGGCGTTCAATCAACACGACTTCGGATTCGTCGACGAATACGAAACACGTCGACAGCCACGCCACAATGCCACAGGCGGCAACACTGGCCAGCACGCGCCGGACTAGTCGCCGCGCCGGCGCTAACTCGACAGCAGCATCGATTTGATCGGTTGAACTCATTAAGTCTCACTCTACGTTATCGAGTCGGCTCCGCGGGAAGCGGCGCCGTGGGAGGAACGTCTTCGGATCCGGGCTGAGGATTCAGCATCGGCTGCAGGTATGACGGGTTTGAAAACTGGTCCGGGTCAAGCAGCAGCATGTGCTGCCGGCCGGAGATGGTCGGATCGATGACTGTCAGTGGCCGGCTCGCCAGCGTTTCAGAAACGGTCTGCAGGAACATGTGTGTGCTGGTCAGGCCGGGATGCAGGAAGTACTGACCAACCAGGCTGCCAAACCGAGCGGCCTCGCCCTGTGCCGCAGCCAGACGGCGTGCACGGGCCTGCCGAGCGTCATGCAACCGAGCGGCTGCCTCGCCCGAGAGTAACATTGGTCGACCGTCGGACTCGTCCGTCAAACTCGTCCACAGTTCGTCGGTCAACTTCCAGTCGGTGACCGCTCCTGTCGTTGATTCGACACGCCGATCTTCATTGTCGACGGAATTGCTCAGTTGCCGGATCGTCTCCTCTCCCGCGGCACTCAGCACGGTTCGCGCATAGTAGGCCTCGGCTTCATTGATGAGCTGCTCGCGCAACTCCAGCGCATCGGCTACCTGGCGATAGGACGGAACGACCTGCCGCGGCGGATGCACATCAAGCAGGCTGACACCGGTGATCTCGACACCAAGCTGGTAAGCGTCCGCGGCCGATGCCACATCGCGACCGACCTGCGATTCGATCACCGGGCGCGAGTCCGTGAGCACATCATCAAGAGCAATCCTCGCCACAACCTGCCGGATCGAACTCTCCGCGGTCACACGAATGATTTCGTTTGGCTGATCACTGGCGAAGACAAAGTCTCGCAAGTTGCTGATTCGAAACCGAACTTCGGCAGTCAGTTCCACCGGGACCTCGTCACCGGTCAATGTGAGAGCCTCGTCGGAAACGGCTTCAAAATCCTGACCGGCGTGCTCACTGGTCCATTCGATGGGACCTGGGCGGTACTCGTCGGTCAGGGCAGATTCCACGCTCGATCGGAAACCAATCTGCACAGTGCGAATCTCGCCGATACGCTCGCGATGGGTGACTTCAAACGGTTCCGGCCAGCGCCAGTGAAGTCCAGATGACAGAGTTGTTTCGTACTTGCCAAACCGAGTGACCAGCGCCTGTTCGTCCTCGCCGATTCGCACCAATCCGGATGTGAACCAGACCAGTCCCACGCCCGCCAGTCCCAGTCGCAGCAGCAGGCTCCAGCGTTCCAGGAATCGGAACACCAGCCGACTGGGCGACAACGCTTCCACTACATAATCGCTGGCGATTCCCAGTCCGCGGCTGAACCGACCGAGTCGCGTTTCATCCCAGCGTTCGAACCACAACAGCCGCAGAGCATTGAGCATCACGGCCAGCGATGCCGCTTCGTGAAAGATGGCCGCTGCCGCCGGTGAGAGGATGCCCGTCGCCCCCAGGACCATGCCCAGGCCATTCATCCCGAATGCGAACAGGTAGATGCTCTGGCGGATTGTCTGCACGAGCTGTCGCGACAACCGGAGCAGCCCGGGCAGTGGCTTGAGCGGATCCCCCATCAGAATCAGATCGCCAGCTTCCGCGGCGAGATCGCTGCCGACTCCACCAAGCGCGACACCAACGGTTGCCGTTGCCAGTGCCGGAGCGTCGTTGACACCATCGCCAACCATGGCCACATGCCGACCCTCTTTCGTTGCCTGCTCGATCCAGGCGGCTTTATCGGCGGGCAGCAAACCCGACTCGATTGCGTCGAACTGCCCGAGCTGTGCGGCCACGTTCCGCGCTGGCGCTTCGCGGTCTCCAGTCAGAACCACGAATGATTCGATCCCGGACCCGCGCAATTCATTCAGCACGTCGCGGGCCGAGTCGCGGATCGCGTCCCGAACACCCATCACTCCAAGTACGCGGCCCCCGGCTGCAACAAGCAACGATGTCTGACCCTGATCGTCCAGTTCTTCGAGCTGGGCGGTGATGGCTTGCGGCACTTCGATCGCTCGACGTTCAAGCAATTGCACGTTGCCGACGACCAATTCAATGCGGTCGTCGGCTGACGTCAGTGATTCGGCCCAATCACCCAGTTCTGCCGTTGTCACGTTGGCCGTGATTCCGCAGCCCGGATGCGCTTCAAATTCGTAAACACCCGGAATGACACAATCGCGTGCTTCTGCCTCACGACAGACGAGTCGGGCAACCGGGTGTTCGCTTCGTCGCTCCGCGATCGCGGCGGTGCGCAATAAGTCGTCTGTGTCGAGACCGTCGATCGGCAGAACTGTGCCGAGTTCCAGTTGTCCCTGCGTCAGCGTTCCCGTCTTGTCAAAAGCGATCGTGTCGACCTGCGCCAGTCGCTCCAGAGCGATCGAGCCCTTGACGACAACTCCAGAGCGAGCCAGCCACGCCATCGCCGCCATGACAGCGCTGGGCGTTGCCAGAATCAGAGGGCACGGACACGCCACAACCAGCACGCTTAGAGCGGGCAGGAAACCGGCTCGCCATTCTCCCGCGCTGATCCGCCAGCCGATCAGCGTGCATGCTGCGACTGCCAGCACGACAGGCAGGAACAGTCGGGCGTATCGATCGGCAGTGCGTTCAAGCGGCGCTTTGCGCTCAGTCGCCTCTGCGACGAGTTGCATCACTCGCGCCAGTGTTGTGTCCGCTCCGACGCGACTGGCTGTGATTTCCAGCGATCCGAACTGATTGAGTGTGCCAGCATAAACGTCATCGCCTGTGTGCTTCTCAACAGGCAGGCTTTCCCCCGTCAACGCGGCCTCGTCCACGGATGATTCACCCGAGGAAACGGCTCCATCAACGGGCACGCGTTCTCCCGGACGCACACGCAGGATGTTTCCGACTTCGACTTCATTGACAGGAACTTCCTGCTCGCGGTCCCCGATCAGCAGGTGGGCAGTCGGAGGACACAGGTTGAAGACGCCTCGGATCGCTCGCTGGGCACGATCGATGGTGTAGCCTTCAATGCTCTCACCACACACTGCGATAAAGACAACCAGTGCCGCAGTCGCGTGTTCGCCGAGAACGATGGCGGCCAGACAGGCGATCGTGAGTGCCAGGTCGGCTCCGACTTTGCCGTCGAACAGGTTCTCCAGCGTCTGGTACAGAATCCGCGCGCCACCCAGCACGGCGGCCAGCAGGGCCAGCCGGAATCCAGCCAGCGACTGATACTGAATCCAGTCCGGGACACCGGCGCTGGAGAGCAGCCCGATCACCAGATCGGCGGCAAACAGGAGGCCGACAACGGCAGTCAGCAGATAGATCGGAGCCGACCGGTAATGGAAACTACGGCCAGCGTCGCGCGCCAATCCCCCCATGGGGGTCTCGTCGAGAAACTCGCGGCAGGATTCCGGGCAGTAGTGCATCGTTTGGGACAGAGCCAGTCGGGTGGAATGACAGCGGTCAGGAATCCATCCCGTGTCTGCTACTTGGCCGGCGGACGTGGTAGCCGAACTCGCCAGAGTTTGGTTTTTCGACGTGACTCACGAGGTGGCCAAAGTCTGGCGACTTCGGCTACCCCAAACCTGGAACTACGAAACTCAGCTGCCGGTCAATTTTTCCAGCCGCTCGCCGAAGGAGATCGATGCTACTTCAGGCGCCGCTGCGATGCCATTGTCACCGTTTACTGCCAGGGGATTCGCGATACGTGGCGCATAGAAAGTCTGGTTTGACTGCCTGGTGCAATCTGGCACGCGACAACATGATGCACGGGATGCGAAACGCCACCCACGATGGAGATTTTCCTTCCCATGCCGATTCCCGATTCCGACCCGATCATCAACATCCCGATGATCACGCCGTTCGATGACGACGATCGAGTTGACCTCGACGCCGTCGCTCGCAATGTGGAACGCTGGATGCAGACACCACTGGGGTGCTTTCTGGTGGGTTCCGCTTCCGCCGAAGAATGGTTCCTCAGCGAGGAAGAGAAACTCGACATCGCCCGCACAGTGGGACAGGTTCTGAATGGCCAGCGATGTTTAATGGGCGGCATCGATTGTCCGTCCATCACGGAAACGCTGCGGCGGGCGGAAGCGTTTGCTGCAGTCGGTGCCGAGATGGTCCGCATTCGCATACCCCGATTCGAAGCCGTTGTCGTCGATTATTTCGAACAGGTTCTTCCACGATGTCCAGTTCCCGTGCTGCTGATGCACCAGTGCAATCCCGAGAAGTTCGGAATGGCCGGGGACCCGGCCGCGTCGCCCGAAGTCATCGGACAGATCGCCTCGATGGACAATGTCTTCGGTTACGTGACCGACCACGATATGCGGTTCGAAACTCGTGTCCGCTGGCACGTTCCCCAGGACCGGCGCTTCTGGATCTGCAACGGCAGCATGATGCTGCTGGGGACACAGATCGGCTGCAACGGAACGACGACGGCGTTCGCCAACGTCTGGCCGGCGGCACTGCATGAATTACTGCAGTTGGGCATGGCTGGCCGGTTTACCGAGGCTCAGGTCTTGCAGGACAAAGTCCAACGGATCGATGCCGTGATGTTGCCGTATCAGGCGGCCGGCGTGAAAGCCGCTTTGAACCTGATGGGCTTCGACGGCACACACCCGCGTGCACCAACTAAACCCATGCCACCGGCCGATGTCGCAAGACTTGAGGTCGCAATGCGCGACGCCGGACTGCTCGCTCCGCTGTAGTCTCAGACGCACTCACCTACGATCTCCCGCGATCCACGGGAAGATCGTTTGCAGCCACTCGGAGATTGACGACATGCGACACGTTTTACTTGTGCTCACGACTGTGTTCCTCACGACGTCCGTTCGCGCTGACGAGAAGCCGAAAGAGAAGTCGATCTCCGAGGAAGCCGCACAGCTCAAGCCGATTCCCGCACGGTCACCGGAAGATTCTCTCAAAGAGATCCAGATGCGTGATGGGTTCCACGCTGAACTGGTGGTGTCCGAACCGCTCATTCACGACCCCGTCGCGATTGACTTCGACGAGGACGGGCGGATGTTTGTCGTGCAGCTTCCGCGCTACAACGCGTACGTGGTGGACGACTTCAAGCCTCGGGGCTCGATCGCGTTACTCGAAGACACGGACGGCGACGGTGACTTTGACCGCTCGGCCATCTTCGCGGAGGACTTCAATTATCCGACCGCGGTCGCCTGCTGGGACGGCGGTGTGTTCGTTGGTGATTCACCGAACCTGCTCTACCTGAAAGACACCGACGGAGACGGTAAGGCTGACGAACGACGGACTGTGCTGACCGGCTTTGGCAGCGACAAGGCCGGAGAAGCGCATCTCAATTCGTTCCGCTGGGGCTTCAACAATCGGTTCCATATTTCGACGAACCTGTCGGGTGGCAACGTGCGTGTCGCGGCAGATGAGTCCGCGAAACCGGTTTCCGTGCGGCAACGCGGCATCCTGCTGGACCCGCGCGATCTGTCGAACTTCGAACTGACCTCCGGCGGTGGTCAGCACGGTATGAGCATGGATGACTTCGGTCGGAAGTTCGTGTGCTCGAACAGTGTGCCAGCTCAGACGCTCGTCTATGACGATCGGTACGTTGCCCGGAACCCGCAACTGGCGGCGCCAAATGCGGCTGTCGACATTGCTCCGCAAGGCAAGTTCACAAAGCTGTACCGCATCAGTCCGCCGGAACCCTGGCGTGAGTTGAGGACTCGTCTGCGCCGCACGGGCAAATTCCGCGGCTCGGACGAAGGCGGCAAACCATTCGGTTTCTTCACCGGGGCAACCGGTATCACGATCTACCGCGGCGACGCATGGCCCGCCGCATTTCGCGGCAACCTGATCGTCGGCGACGTGGCGAACAACCTGGTCTACCGGGCGAACCTTGAGGCGAACGGTGTCAGCGTGACCGCGCGACGTGCCGACCCGAAAGCGGAATTCCTCGCCACGCGAGACGTCTGGACTCGACCCGTGCAGTTTGCGAATGCACCCGACGGATCACTGTTCGTGCTGGACATGTACCGCGAATTGATTGAAGGCGCCGCCTTCCTGCCCCCCGAGTTTCTTGACGTGATCAATGTCATGGGCGGACACGACCGCGGTCGCATCTACCGCCTTGTGCCGAAAACATTTCGGCATCGCGCGACTCCGAAGCTAGGTACGGCGTCGATTAAGGAACTGGTTGCGTTGATCGAGCACCCCAACGGATGGCACCGGGATACGGCATCGCGTCTGATCTATCAGCGACAGGACCAGGCAGCCGTCAGTGGTCTACGGAAACTCGCAGGCGCGTCGAAGTCACCCGTTGGCCGTATGACTGCGATGTACTCGTTGCATGGACTCGATGCCCTGGACGAAACCGTATTGTTGCGGGGACTCAACGACGACGATCCGCGCGTCCGGGTTCAGGCGATGCGGCTGGCCGAGAACGTCGCGGCGGAATTAACAGCCGTGAGCATCGTGCTGACTTCCATGACGGACTCCCCCGAACTGGATGTGCGTTACCAGCTTGCATTCTCTCTGGGCAGTCTGCCGAAGAGTCGCGTGCGGAATCATGCGCTGACTCGACTGGCTCTTTCGGACGGCAACGATGCGTGGATGCGACTGGCGATTCAAAGCTCGCTTGTGAACGGTGCTGACGACGTGTTGCAGAATCTGATCCATGACGAATCGTTCCGCCGGTCGGCGCACGGCAAGGCACTTCTGACGAAATTGGTCCACCAGATCAGCGCGGCAGATCGGTCCTTCGAGATCGCCACCGTTGTCAGCGAGATCAACGCACTGCCCGAGGCGGACCGTGGACTGAGCGAATCGCTGGTCAAGGCACTGTTGGGATCACGTCAGGGCGAAGATCGTCAGAAACTTCTGACCGCTGCCAGCGGACGAGCATCCGAACTGGTCGGCCAACTTCTGGCTGAGGCGCGGAAGACACTGGACGATCCGACGGATCCAGAGAAGCATCTGGCGCAGCGAGTCCAGGCGGTGTCGACACTCGGGCTGGGCACATTCGATTCGGATGTCGAGCGATTTCGCAGTCTGTTTGAACTCCGACAGTCGCAGCAGATTCAAGTGGCCGCGATCGACACGCTGGCCGGTTTCGACCGTCCCCAGGTCGCACAGTTGTTGATCGACGCGTGGCCGTCACTGAGCCCTTCTGTTCGCAGCCGTGCGGCCGAATCTCTGTTTTCCCGCGGGCCGTGGATCACCGCGTTTCTGGATGCCGTCACGGAGGGTGACATCTCACGAGCGGACGTTTCACCCTCGCGCGTCGCACTGCTGAAAGTACATCCCGACGAAACCATTCGTAAGAAGGTCTCTGCCGTCTTCACGTCAGCCGAATCCGGCGAACGCGCCACTGTGGTGGCCGCCTACCAGCCAGCGCTGAAGCTCGACGGTAATGCAGAACGCGGCAAGGCATTGTTCAAGAAGAACTGCTCGGCCTGTCACCGGCTGGAAGGTGTTGGGACAGCGGTTGGTGCAGATTTGAAGGCCATCAGTGATCGCGGCGATGCGTCCGTGCTCCTCAACATTCTGGATCCGAATCGCGAAGTAAAGCCGAAGTTCGTGAGCTATGTCGTGGTCACGGACGATGGACGTGTCACGGCCGGCATGATCGTCGCCGAAAACGCAAACAGCCTGACGCTGCGGCGTCCGGACGGCATGCAGTCAACGATCCAGCGTGTCGACATCGAACAGCTCCGCGGTACGGGCCTGTCGTTCATGCCGGAAGGACTGGAGAAGGAGATCGACCCGCAGGCCATGGCCGACCTGCTGCAATACCTGGCGACATTCCGCTGAGCGTCGCGGGCAGTTTCTGGAATCGGTTACTTCGAACCAGCCTTCAACAGCTTCAGCATGGCTTCGGCGTAGCGTTCGCCGAATGTGAGCTGGCTCTTACGGTCGAAGTGGACGCCATCGAAGACCTTCAGGTCTGTCGCTTTTGCGGCTCCAGTGTGCGGCACTGCCTTCGACAGACCCGCAAAAACTTCGTTGACGTGACCTTTGCCAAAGACCTCGCCAGCAACGAATGGTAGTTCCGGACTCTCCAAGTCCTCGCGCAGTGTCGCGATCAGGACCTTGAGCTTCGCCAGGTACTCAGGGTCATTGCGATCGGCTTCTCCCTGATGCCACAGCACGCCGGCGATTTTTGCATCTGGCACCGTGCGGACTCGCTTCATCGCGTTGTCGTACAACGCGCCACCCTTCTTCCATAAGTTGATCGATGTTCCACCACGAGCGTTGACAATAAGCCCCAGCGTCCGATCCGACAGAGCGGCGTGCATACGATGAGCGAATCCCGCCCCGGGACCGATTCGCTGCATGCTGAGAACTTTGCGATTGCTCGCGAAACGGTTCAACGGATTGGCTGCCGCGATCCACTTGCCTTTGTCGTCCAGCATTAACACGCCCGGGATCGGTGCATCGTCGCCGTCTTCCAGATGCGCCCAGGGCCAGCGCGCACTCTGGATAACCTGGGGCAGATAGGGGCTTGCGCATTCTATAGGCTGTTGTTACATGTTCTCCATGAGGAAGGAACTACGTTTTCATTCATGGAGGATAGACAATG